>Ga0153980_1000038_pt1 | contig 139623 bp, 122 predicted proteins | sample TSGA064MetaG_FD_104722 | JGI IMG/M metagenome (GOLD analysis project Ga0153980, IMG submission 104722) | Attine ant fungus gardens microbial communities from Georgia, USA - TSGA064 MetaG | ecosystem: Host-associated > Fungi > Mycelium > Unclassified | place: USA: Georgia, Magnolia Springs... | reverse complement strand
GCTGACCGAACAGGAGAGAACGCTGGTTTCCACATTTGCCACGTTAGCCAGCGGCCTTGCCGGTGGGTTGATTGGCGACAGCGGTGCTGATACGGTTACGGCCGCTGCTGCGGGTAAAAATACGGTTGAGAATAATCTGATGGGCGGTGTTGAGACAGGCCCTCATGAAAAATTTGTACAGGAACATGGTAAAGATATATTGTCCTGTACGGATAACCCTTCCTCAGCCAGTTGCAAACGTGGCCAGGCATTAAATGATGCGTTAACGATAGCAATTCCTGTGGGGCTTGGAGGTGGGGTACTAGTTGCGTCGACTCCTGAAGTGGCTGCCTTACTTAAAGCAGGGGTTAGATCCTGTACTGGTGCTTTGATAGTATGTATCAATCAGCTTGGTCTGCAGACTTCAGAGATCATCGTGCCGGGTGGCGTTGGGGCTGGCGGAGCTATTGGTATAGGTAAAACGGCCGTAGAAGCAACGGCGGCGAAAGCTGAAACTGTTGCTGCGAGTATTGCAAAAAACACTAATAATGCTGCTCACAACTCTGCTAGCTATGCGGATCTAAAATTGGATTTGAAAACAACTGAAGCGGCAAATGACGTTGTGGAAAGCTTACGCAGTACTGGGCGATTGCCTCAGAATTATGTAAATAAAACGCAGGCAGCGGCTAATGGTTGGAAACCTGGCAAGGCATTAAATAATACGAATCTTGGTGGCCAGTTAGGCGGGGATATCTTTGAAAACTCGACTAACATATTGCCCTCAGCTCAGGGTAGAGTGTGGCTAGAAGCTGATATAGGGTTAAATAACACTATGTCAAGAAGCAACCAACCGGGCACAAGATTGTTATATTCAAATGATGGTTTGCTTTATATAACGACAGACCACTATGAAACTGCGACTTCGATAGGTAAGTGGAAGTAAGTATGAGTGAAATGATTTTAGATGGGACAAACATAAAAAATGAGTATGACTTCCATAAAATTATGGCTGCTCTATTGGATTTTGGCCCCTACTATGGGGGCAATCTTGATGCTCTCAGAGATCGCCTAAGTAGTGACGTAGAAAGGCCAGTAACAATAGTTTGGCTAAAATCAGAGCAATCAAAAAAATATCTTGGTGAATACTTTGATAAAATTGTTCAAATTTTCGAGCAAACAAAAGAACAAGACATTCGATTTAAATGGGATGAGAAATTTGATTATATCTTGAAGTAACGAGAATCCTGGCCCATTGGCTGGGGTCTTTGTTTTAAGCCCTGAAAACTCCATCTTCCTGCCATTGCAAGCGGATCACATCGGATGCGGCAGTGATCTTCAGGCCATCGGCTCGGAGCGTAAGTTGTAATAATGTTCGAGGGAAAAACGAAGTCCAGTCAGTATGTTAACATCGGTCGTCAGCCTAGAATCTAGTGGGGTGTGAAGGTAATGCTCACGCGGCGGTAAATGCCGCGCTGGCCGCGGCACAGGATAGAAACATGCTGGCGGCGGCAGGCGGTGCTGCCACAGGCGAGCTGGTGGGGATGCTGGCAGGAAGCATTTATCATAAAAATCCGTCCGAGCTGACCGAACAGGAGAGAACGCTGGTTTCCACATTTGCCACGTTAGCCAGCGGCCTTGCCGGTGGGTTGATTGGCGACAGCGGTGCTGATACTGTTACGGCTGCTGCAGCGGGTAAAATACGGTTGAGAATAATTATCTGAGCGCCACGCAGGCACTAACCTTCGATAAAAAACTCTCGGACTGCCGGAAATCCGGCGGTGACTGCCAGACGGTTATTGATAAATGGCAGAAGGTCAGCGATAAACAGAGCAGTCAGTTAGATATCACGCTGAAGGACGATCCCATTGCCGTTCAGGCATGGGATAAGGAAGTTGCTGAAGGCGGCTTTAACATTGCAGAGCGTCCGGACTGGTTAGGTAATCTGCCAGGCGTTGATGTGATGACCAGCGAAGAAGCCAAAGCTTACGTTCAGCAGTGGAACGGCCAGGATCTGGCGAAAATCGATGTAAACAGTCCTCAGTGGACTAAATTTGCGGCAATGGTGTCAGATCCTGAGAACCAGGCAGCAGTAGCTTCGTTGGGGAAACTGGGTAATAATCTTCTTAAGCTTGCCAAGACTACCGTTTCGAATATAGCTCAAGGTGGAGTAGCAACGGGCATAAAGAGTATGCAAACAGGATTGAGAAATCCTCAGCAAGTAGATCAGATAAAAAATGATATGACGTCAGGAAATTATAGATTTAATGCTCCTGAAGGCCGCATAGCTGGATATATAGATAGCAAGGGAAATTATTATATATCGGAAGGTAACTATCGATGGTAGCTGCTCAGAAAATATATAAAAAGACTGGAGATAAATATTACATAGATAAATTACTTCAAAATGGCTCATGGACTCAGACAAAGAATGCTCCAGCAGGGGCTAAATCTATGCCGTCAAGGAAATGATGATCTTATGGAGAATACTATCCTCATGAAAAAAAATGAGATATATGTAAAAATGCTATCTCTTTCTCTGCCTTACATCAGAAATATCCAGTCATTGGATAAAAAACATAAAGGGGGAGATATATCTTGTTACTTTGAAGCTGAATTGGTGCATAACCTAATGCATACGTTGCTTCTCTCAGACTTCGTTGAGCATGATTTATGGTTTTTAAATAACCAAGCAAAATATTATTTTGAGAAATGCAGTGAAGACATATCACCTAATTATAGTCAGCACGTTAAATATATAGATTCATTATTTAAAATGGTTCCTGATGAATTAAAGTCTAAGCTACAATGGCAAGGCCCTTAATTAAAAATCCCGGCCACAATACCGGTATTTTCCATTAATAATCAGCCACTTAATCCAGCCTGTGCCGCTCCACCGTGCTTTCCTGGATCTTGCGTGGCCGCTTCTGCGGTGTGGCGATCGACTGGATAAATTCGACGATCTGTTGATGCTGAAGGGAGGATTTTATCAAAGTGAAGGATATTATTTCTTTTGAGGATATTAAAAGTAGTTATTTTGAAATTATAGAAACTTTGTGTCTTGATGATAAGGATGACTATCTCCTTGATAAAGATGCTAATCTTGATGATATTTTTAATCAGGGTATATGTAAGGAGATATAGCTGCAACGGCAGATAAAGCAGGTTTAAAATCTCTAACCGTTTATGAGGAAAGCACCGGGAAAAGATTGTATTGGAATCCTGGAGTGAAATCATTAAAGGAGAAAAAATAATGTTATTTTCCTTGGCATGGACACTTAATGGTACTGGCGGGAATAATCATCATCATGTATGGCAGGATGTTGAAAATAGAATGTCAGCCATTGAAAAATGGATATGGGTCATTAACCTTAGATATTCATGATGATGATACGGGGGCACAGATGTTACAAATAAGAGCCGAAAACGGTCATTATTTAGTAATGCTAGGCGAAATCGTGAATGACGATTATGAAGTTCGAACTTATTATAATGGGAAGGACACTGAAGAGAAAATTAGTATATTGGGTGACTATTGGCCTAAAAATCAGACGGCAACTAATTTTTCAATTATCACTCAGGTTATTAGTGATTTTTTTCATACTGGTAATGTGCGAAAGGAACTGCTGAATTAATGTTGGGAATAACTAGCTGAGTACTAAAAAAGCTGATAGAAAAGCTGTACTGGAGCGTAAGGAGAAAACCATACCTTTACGCCAGGCGAAAAAATGAGCTCGTATCAGGCGGGCAAAGCCCGCAATCAAGGCAGTCCGTACTGATTATAGTAAAAGTCGGGCCGCCTGCGGTGCGCTGATAGCGCTGGCTCAGGAAGCATTGAATAAATACGTTGAAAGCGTCACCTACTTGCTATTGTATAAAAGCCTGTACCCGCAGGATGCGGAAAACCTTGAAGGCATGTTGTAGATACTTGAATCACAACGGGTTTAACAGACACCCGAGAGTCATTAAGATGATTCGGTGCAGACAATTCACGGCGGGTAATGGGCGGTAACAATAACGCAGCTTAAAGCCAGGGATTTCAGGGTTTCTGGTAACGGTAGGTAATACTGAGTAACAGGTAAATGGTGTCCCCTGCAGGAATCGAACCTGCAACTAGCCCTTAGGAGGGGCTCGTTATATCCATTTAACTAAGGAGACATCGGCACGAACTTTTAAGCTGGCGCACATACTACCGCAAGTGCGACCTGTCCTCAAGTATATCATTGTTTTTACGCGGCAAAGGCGTCCTGGCTGGCAAGTTTACCGCTTTAGTTGAATACATATCGAGCATTATGCTGATAAATTAAACTATTTTAACGACGGAAGCCTTGATTGATCCACCTCTGTTAATTGCTTTAAGAGTAGTGAGTTACCTCATGGCAGATTTACTCGTATGGGCACTCTTCATATTCTTCAATATCTTTCTCACAGTGAATGATTTTTAAAAAGATAAAGCCGAATAAGGGCCATGCTAATAAAATACAAAGTATAAACATAATGCTCACAAACTTTCAGGTCATATTTATTGGCGTTTATGGTAGCAGATAATGATCCTGCTACAAGATTAGCGTGGTTTTTTTGTGGCATAAATATGTTATTTTAAATGGGTGCTTATTTTAACTAACTATAAAAAACAGCATTAATTTTATTTCCTGTAATGAAAATCACTATTTATTTAAAAGGATTATCTTGTTTTTTTTATTTAATGAGGGTCTTTTAAGGATTTTTTTAGCAGGCTTGTTCTTTTTGGTAAAGGCGATTTATAGCGGTTACGGTTAAGAAAACGGATAAAAATTGTTTTCACTACAGTCGCAATAGTTGCGCTGGATCAAGATTTACCCATCAGGACAGGACTAATGTAAAGAAAATTCAATGAAGGTTGCTGTTTTGTTTGGTTCACTCGGGAGGTCGCTATGTCTCTGAAACTGTCACTGGGTATTATTCTGCTGGTCTGGCTAGGCTATGTTGCGTTTGCCAGTACTTTCTATGTGCACACATTTGCACTGTTCAGCTAAGGCGAGGTGCCTGATTGACTTATGCGCTGTTCAGCCCGAACAGAACTTATTTTCAGCTGAAATAAATAACGGCAGCGAACCAGTCCGCTGCCGTTATGTGCCAATCCTGAGCCCAATATCGCAGTACTAACCGCCTGAAAAACTCAGGCAGTTCAGCTTAGTCTTCATCCTTTTCTTTTTCATTCTTACGTCGCTTTTTTGCCTCAGCCTTGGCCTGCGCTTTTTGACGCGTGCTCATATCGTTACGGATTTGGGTATGGCTAATCACCGCAAAAATAAAAGTGCCGCCAATGATATTGCCCGCCAGCGTGGGTAAGGCAAAGGGCCAGATAAACTCCTGCCAGCTGATAGCGCCGTTAAAGACCAGATAAAGAACCTCTACCGAGCCCACCACGATATGTGCCAGATCGCCCAACGCCACCAGCCAGGTCATCAGAATGATGATCCAGATTTTTGCCGCGCCGGCAGAAGGAAACATCCAGACCATCGTGGCAATAATCCAGCCGGACACTATCGCGTTGGCGAACATTTCACCAGGTGTATGCTCCATAACTTTATGGCTGATAGCCATAAAAGCTTGCCGGGTTGCCTCGTCAAAAATAGGCATATGGGTAAAGGCCAGCGAAGCCAGTGCCGTACCTGCCAGGTTGCCAAGCAGTACCACACTCCACAGGCGTAGCAGCAGCAGGAAGTTGCTGCCGGTAGGTTTGTGCATCACCGGCAGGACGGCGGTGACGGTATTTTCCGTAAACAGCTGCTGACGAGCCATAATGACAATAATGAAACCAAAGGTATAACCCAGATTTTCAAACAAATAGGCGCCAGGCACGCCAGCCAGATGCGCCTGAAAAATGCCTTTCGCCATTAGCGAAGCGCCCATCGACAGTCCGGCGGCTATAGCCGAAAACAGCAGCGCCAGACTGTCGCGCTCCAGCTCTTTTTCGCCATCCTGGCGAATCTCTTCATGGATCGCAGCCGCGCGTGACGGCAGTGCCTCCTCGTTAACTTCTATCTCTTCTCCTTCATTTTCTTCGCTGTCGACTTCCACATTATCTTCTTTCATCGTACTGCTCCCGTTGCTGGCCTGAAATATCTCGTCTAAGCGTAGCGGGTTTTAGCGTTGCCAAAATGTAACTGCGTTTCAGAATAAGCGTAACAAGGCTTTAACGAAGCGCTGTTTTTCAGCCGAAAGCCGTCGAGACAGGGCATAATAGCGGCAACTTAAGCACTCAGTGACCAGCAGCAGGCTGCGATGAAGCGATCAGCTGTGGTACTATTTCACGCACTATTAACAAGCGTGATGTTCCCTGATGCTACAAGCCCAAAATCTGACCTGCGTACGCGATGAGCGCATGCTGTTTAGCGATCTCAGTTTTACCGTATCAGAAGGCGATATTGTCCAGATTGAAGGGGCAAACGGAGCGGGGAAAACCTCTTTGCTGCGTATTCTGGCCGGGCTAAGCCGGGCAGAGCAGGGCGATGTGCTGTGGCAGCGGCAACCCATCCGTAAGCAGCGAGAAAGCTGGCATCAGGCGCTGCTCTATCTTGGGCATCAGCCCGGGGTAAAAGCGGTCTTAACCGCTCGGGAAAATCTACGGTTTTTCCATGCAGCCGAGCCGGAAGAGGCTCTGTGGCAGGCCCTGGAAGAGGTTGATTTAGTTGGATACGAAGAGATTGCCGTGGCGCAGCTTTCTGCAGGGCAGCAGCGCCGCGTGGCTTTGGCCAGGCTCTGGTTAAGCCAGGCTCCGCTGTGGATCCTTGACGAACCGCTGACCGCAATTGATAAATCGGGCGTAGCAAAGCTGATGGCGCTTTTTAACCGTCATGCTGATAACGGTGGCGCGGTCATTCTGACCACTCACCAGGAACTGCCGGATGCCGCTCGTAGCGTGCGTAAAATCAGGCTGACCGCAGCGGAGGCGGAGTAGTGTTCTGGCTTATTGTTAAACGCGAGCTGCGTGTGGCTTTCCGCAGCGGCGCGGAAATTGTTAATCCGCTATGGTTTTTCCTGATTGTGATTACGCTGTTTCCGCTTGGTATTGGCCCTGAACCTCAGCTGCTGGCGCGCATCGCGCCGGGTATCGTCTGGGTTGCGGCGCTGCTCTCTTCGCTTCTGGCGCTGGAAAGGCTGTTTCGTGATGATTTTATCGACGGCTCGCTCGAACAGCTGCTGCTGCTGCCGACGCCCCTGCCGATAACGGTGCTGGGTAAAGTAACCGCTCACTGGCTGGTGACCGGCTTGCCGCTGCTGCTGCTCTCTCCGCTGGCGGCGCTACTGTTATCGCTCAATTTTGCCAGCTGGCGTGCGATGGCGCTCTCTTTGCTGTTAGGCACGCCAACGCTAAGTTTGCTGGGCGCAATCGGTGTCGGGTTGACGGTTGGTTTGCGTCGCGGCGGGGTATTATTGAGTTTACTGGTACTGCCGCTGGCGGTGCCGGTGCTGATTTTCGCTACGGCGGCGATTGACGCTGCCAGCATGGGGTTACCGATAAACGGACAGCTGGCTATCTTAGGCGCAATGCTGGTGGCCAGTGCGACGCTGGCACCTTTTGCCACCGCAGCCGCGTTGAGAGTGAGCGTACACTAACAAAAATAGACAGGCCCAACGTTTCGCAGACTGCTGATTAATCCAGCCTCGCGGCCAGCATAAAATGCGCGCGAAGCGGCGGCACGACTAACATTTTCATGCTTTGGCGAATGGTTTACGCCAGCACTTTGTTAACAAGCGTTTTTATCTATGAGCAATTAATAATGTGGAAATGGTTACACCAGCTGGGTAAGCCGGACAGGCTTTACCGAATATGTGGACGTTTGCTGCCCTGGTTTGCACTTGCGGCAGTGGTGACGCTCTCGACAGGATGGATTTGGGGTTTTGGCTTTGCGCCCGCCGATTATCAGCAGGGCGACAGTTACCGCATTATCTATATTCACGTTCCCGCCGCAATGTGGTCGATGGGCATTTATGCCGCGATGGCGATTGCCGCCTTTACGGGCCTGGTCTGGCAGTGGAAAACCGCCGATTTAGCCGCGGCAGCGATGGCGCCCGTCGGCGCAACGTTCACTTTTATTGCGCTGGTCACGGGGTCTGCCTGGGGAAAACCGATGTGGGGAACCTGGTGGATCTGGGATGCGCGTCTGACTTCTGAACTGGTGTTGCTGTTTCTCTATATGGGCGTCATCGCGCTTTATAACGCCTTTGATGACCGCCGCATGGCCGGCCGCGCTGCCGGTATTCTCATTCTGGTCGGCGTGGTTAACCTGCCGATTATTCACTATTCCGTGCAGTGGTGGAACACGCTCCACCAGGGATCTTCCGGCATGCTCCAGCAGGCTATTGCGCCTTCCATGCGCACGCCGCTACGCTGGGCGATAGGGGGCTTCTGGCTGCTGTTTATCTCTTTAACGCTGATGCGCCTGCGCAACCTGCTGCTGCTCAGCGAACGTCATCGTCCCTGGGCGCTTGAAGTGGCAACTAAAGGAGCGCGCAAATGACGGCTTTCTCTTCCTGGCAGGCTTTTTGGGCCATGGGCGGCTACGCCTTTTACGTCTGGCTGGCCGTGGCCTGTACCCTGATTGCGCTGGGCGTGCTGGTTCTCCATACCCTGGTGACGCGCCAGCGTCTGCTGGCCGATATCCGTCAGCGCCAGTCGCGTGAACGCCGTATTAAAGCAGCAAAAGTGAAACAGCAAGGAGCACCGCAGTGAACGCCCGCCGTAAAAACCGTTTGATGGTAGTGATAGCGATTCTGGTTGGCCTTGGCCTGGCGACTTCGCTGGTGATGTACGCGCTACGTTCCAATATCGATCTTTTCTATACGCCGAGTGAAATTCTGCACGGTAAAGGCGAAGACTTGCAAAAGCCAACGCCTGGCCAGCGCCTGCGCGTCGGCGGCATGGTGATGCCCGGCAGCGTGAAGCGCGACCCCAACACGTTACAGGTTTCCTTCAAGCTCTATGACGCTAATGGCGTAGTAAGCGTTAGCTATCTGGGCATCCTGCCGGATCTGTTTCGCGAAGGGCAGGGCGTGGTGGCGCAGGGCGTGCTGCAGGAAGGCAACCTGATTGAAGCAAAAGAAGTGCTGGCAAAGCATGACGAAAAATATACGCCGCCGGAAATTGAGGACGCGATGAAAAAAAACCATAAAATAGCGCAGGTAAACCAGCCATGATGCCGGAAATTGGCAGTTTTCTGCTCTGTCTTGGGGTAGCGCTGGCGCTGCTGCTCAGTGTTTATCCGCTGTGGGGCGCTTCCCGTCAGGATAGTCGCCTGATGGGGCTGGCTCGTCCCTTAAGCTATGCGCTGTTTGCCTGCATCCTGGCTGCTTTTGTCGTGCTGGTGCATGCCTTTGTCGTGAATGATTTTAGTGTCGCCTACGTTGCCACTAACTCCAATACGCTGCTGCCGGTTTACTACCGGATCGCCGCGACCTGGGGCGCGCATGAAGGCTCGCTGCTGCTCTGGCTGCTGCTGCTCAGCACCTGGACGCTGGCGGTGGCGCTGTTCAGCCGCGGTATGCCGCTGGATTCCGTTGCCCGCGTGCTGTCGGTCATGGGGATGATTAACCTCGGTTTTCTGCTGTTTATTACCCTGACCTCCAACCCCTTTACCCGTACGCTGCCAGACTTTCCGATCGACGGCAGCGACCTGAACCCGATGCTGCAGGATATTGGCCTGATCTTCCATCCGCCGCTGCTTTATATGGGCTACGTAGGGTTTTCGGTCGCTTTTGCCTTTGCTATCGCCTCGCTGATGACCGGACGGCTTGATACGGCCTGGGCGCGCTGGTCGCGTCCGTGGACGACGGCAGCCTGGGTCTTTCTGACGATTGGCATCGTGCTGGGTTCGGCCTGGGCTTACTACGAGCTTGGCTGGGGGGGCTGGTGGTTCTGGGATCCGGTCGAAAACGCCTCGTTTATGCCGTGGCTGGCGGGAACGGCGCTGATCCACTCGCTGGCGGTTACCGAAAAACGCGGCACTTTTAAAGCCTGGACGGTGCTGCTGGCGATCACGGCCTTTTCACTCAGCCTGTTAGGCACGTTTTTAGTGCGTTCGGGCGTGCTGATTTCCGTTCACTCTTTTGCTTCCGATCCCGCTCGCGGCATGTTTATCCTGGCTTTCCTGGTTATCGTTATCGGCAGTTCGCTGCTGCTGTACGCTATCAAGGGCAGCAAAGTGCGCAGCCGCGTACAGAACGAACTCTGGTCGCGCGAATCTTTTCTGTTAGGCAACAATATTCTGCTGATTGCCGCGATGCTGGTAGTGCTGTTGGGCACGCTTCTGCCGCTGGTGCACAAGCAGCTGGGCCTGGGCAGCATTTCGATTGGCGAGCCGTTCTTCAACACGCTGTTTACCTGGCTGATGGCGCCTATGGCGCTGATGCTGGGCATCGGGCCGCTGGTGCGCTGGCGTCGTGATGAACCGCAAAAATTGTGGAAGCGGCTGGGGGTCGCGCTGGTCGGCACGCTGGTGCTTTCCATCGTGCTGCCGTGGCTGATGCAGGACCGCATTGAAGCAATGACGGTGGTAGGGCTGCTGATGTCCCTGTGGGTCATTTTCCTGACGCTGATGGAGCTGCACGAGCGCGCGACGCATCGCCATCGCTTCTTTGTCGGCCTGCGCCATCTGTCACGCAGCCACTGGGGAATGGTGCTGGGACATCTTGGCGTCGCCGTTACCGTTATCGGCATCGCTTTTAGCCAGAACTATAGCGTGGAGCGCGACGTGCGTATGCGTGCGGGCGATACGGTTGATATTCACAACTATCACTTCACCTTCCGCGATGTGCACAATTTGCAGGGCGCCAACTATAGCGGCGGCGTTGGCATTATCGACGTCACGCGCAACGGCAAGCACGAAGCGACGCTACACGCGGAGAAACGCTATTACAGCGTGGCGCACACCATGATGACCGAAGCAGCGATTGATGGCGGCTTCACGCGCGATCTTTACGCCGCGCTGGGCGAAGAGCTGGGCGATAACTCCTGGGCCGTGCGCATCTATTACAAACCTTTTGTTCGCTGGATCTGGTTCGGCGGCGTGTTTATGGCGGTTGGCGGCATCTTTTGCCTGCTCGATCCGCGCTATCGCTCGCGCAAAAAAGCGCGAAAGGAGGCGACATGAAAAAGACGCTTTATATTCCGCTGGTGCTTTTCCTGCTGCTGGCCGCCGCGCTGATGTGGCAGTTAACGCGCAACGCCAACGGCGACGATCCGAGCAAGCTGGAGTCGGCGCTGGTTGGCAAGCCCGTGCCGGTGTTTAAACTGGAATCGCTGGACCATCCGGGAAAAATGTATGACCAGTCGGTATTGCGCGACGGCAAGCCGATTTTGTTAAACGTTTGGGCTACCTGGTGCCCAACCTGTCACGCCGAGCACCAGTATCTTAATACGCTGGCGGAACAGGGGATCCGCGTGGTGGGTCTCAACTACAAGGACGATCGCGCCAAAGCGATCGGCTGGCTGAATTCGCTGGGCAATCCTTACGCGTTGAGTCTCTACGACGGCGACGGTATGCTGGGGCTGGATCTGGGCGTCTATGGCGCGCCTGAAACTTTTTTAATTGATGGCAAAGGGATTATTCGCTATCGCCACGCCGGAGATATGAATGACCGGGTATGGAATAGCGAAGTGAAGCCATTGTGGGATAAATACAGCAAGGATGCGGGAACATGAAACGGATTTTACTACTGATTGCACTGCTCTTTTCTTTCAGCGTACTGGCAGACAATATTGATACCTATAAATTTTCTTCCGTTGCTCAGGAACAGCAATACCGTCACCTGACGGAGTCGCTGCGTTGCCCAAAATGCCAGAACAACAGTATTGCCGATTCCAATGCGATGATCGCCGCAGATATGCGGCTGAAAGTTTATGAACTGCTGCAAAGCGGCCAGACGCCAGAACAGGTAAAAGCCTGGATGGTGGCGCGCTACGGCAATTTTGTAACCTATGAACCGCCGGTGATAGGGTCAACGCTGATCCTGTGGGCTGGCCCGATACTGTTTGTCGTCATCGGCACGCTGGTGATCGTCTTACGCAGCAGAAAACGCACCAGCGCAGAGCTGGATGCAGAAGAACAGGCGCGGCTTGATGCGCTGTTAAATAACAGGAAGCAACCATGAGTGTATTCTGGCTCACCGTTCTGGCTTTGCTGGTGGCAACCAGCGCGCTGCTGCTAATCGCCGGAAGCGGTAAACGCACTTCGCTGACCACAGACCGCGATACGCTGAATAAAAACTTTTACCATCAGCGTTTGCAGGAGCTGGCGGAAGACGAAGAGCAGGGCGTCGTTGCCGAGCGCCCGGAAATGATCCGCGAGCTACAGCAAACGCTGCTGCTGGATATTCCTCGCGAGGAGCAGCTGCGTGAGCGCGCCGTCAGCCGCTGGGTATTGCTGCCCGGCGTGCTGATTCTGGTGCTGGTTAGCCTGGGCTTCTATTTCAAAACCGGCGGCTTTTCGCAGGTTCTGGCATGGCAGCAGGTCAAAAACGAGCTTCCTGAACTGCGTGCGCAGCTGATGGATCCCAACGCCAAACCGCTCACGATAGAGCAGCTGTCGCGGCTTGGCCTGGGCATTCGTTCATCGCTGCAGGACGATCCGCGTAACGTTAATGACTGGCTGATGCTGGGACGTATCGGCATGGTATTGAACAATGCCTCTACCGCAACACAATCTTTCCGCCGCGCTATGCAGCTGGCGCCAGAAAATCCTGAGGTGAAGCTAAGCTATGCCGATGCGCTAACCCGTTCGCAGGATCCGCAGGATAATCGCCAGGCAACGGTGATGCTTAATGATATGGTGAAGGCCGACGGCAGCAACCTGCGCATCCTCAGCCTGTTGGCATTTAATGCTTTTGGCCAGCAGCGCTATGCAGAAGCCATAACGACCTGGCAAAAGATGTTACAATTGTTACCAGCCGACGATCCGCGCGTAACGATGATCCAGCGCAGCATCGAGCAGGCTAAAACCGAATCGGGCGGGCAAAGCAGTCATCTGACGCTGGCTATTAGCCTGGCCGCCGGGGCAGAAAAAGCGCTGCCTGCAGGCGGTATGCTCTATATTTCCGTCACTGACGGCGTTTCAAAAGTACCGGTAGCGGTAAAACGAGTGCCGCTGAGCCATTTTCCGCTCTCGCTGACGCTTGACGACAGCAACGCTATGATGCCGCAACGTTTGCTTTCGGCGCAGCATCAGGTTCAGGTGCGCGCCCGCATTTCGCGTGACGGCAGTGCCAACCCGCAGAGCGGCGACTGGTTCGGCGTCAGCGCGGTCGCGCCTTTCGATGGTAAGGCGCAGCTGGCCGTTGAGATTAACCAACAGCAGCCGTAGCCGGCTTTTATTTAACAGGGAGAAAGAGATGAACTACCGCGTGATGGGCGTTGCGCTGGCCAGCGTACTGCTTTTCGGCTGCGCCAGTTCGCAGACGGCGGACGAACCTCAGGGAAGGTCCGATCCGCTGGAAGGCTTCAACCGTTCAATGTTTAATTTTAATTACAACGTGCTGGATCCTTATGTCGTTCGCCCTGTTGCCGTTGCCTGGCGTGATTATGTGCCGATGCCCGCGCGTAGCGGACTAAGCAATTTTCTGGGGAACCTTAGCGAACCGTCCACCATGGTGAACTACTTCATTGAAGGGAAGCCTTATAAAGCGATGATCCACTTTAACCGCTTTTTCCTGAACACCATTCTGGGGATGGGCGGCTTTATCGACGTGGCCGGCATGGCTAATCCGGCACTGGCAAAAGAGGAGCCGCGTCGTTTCGGCAGCACGCTGGGTAACTATGGCGTGGGTTATGGTACTTACGTCACGCTTCCGGGCTACGGCAGCTTTACGCCGCGTGAAGACGTTGGCGGCATGGTGGACGATCTCTACGCACCGCTCAGCTGGCTAACCTGGTGGATGACCGCCGGTAAGTGGGCGCTGGAAGGCGTGGAAACCCGCGCCCAGCTGCTGGATTCCGACGCTATCCTGAAAAACTCGAAAGATCCTTACGCCTTTGTGCGTGCGGCCTACTTCCAGCGGCATGATTTCCTTGCCAGCGATGGCAAGCTGCTTCCCCAGGAAAACCCGAACGCCGCCGCGATTCAGGGCGATCTTGACGACATCGACGCGAATTAAGCCGTTAATAAAAAACACCGCCCCGGCGGTGTTTTTTTATGGTCTTAGAATAGTTTACCGTCAGAACTTATAGTTAAAGTTCGCGCCGTAAAGCCAGGCTTTGCCGGTTGAATGGAAAGTATAAGGGCCTTCTTCGATAGTCACGTGCTGACCATGCATATAAGAGAGGCCAACGTCCACCGAGGCGTCCTGATTAAAGGCGTAAGAGGCACCGGTGCTTAGCCACAGGCGGTCCTGGTCAGGGATGGAAATCGAGCGTTTATCGGCCGGAACCGGGCTGTCATCAAAGGCGATACCGGCGCGGAAGGTCCAGTTATCGTCATAGAAATAAGAGGTGCCCAGCGCGATACGGTAAGCATCTTTATAGCTTTCGTCTTTGTAAAACAGCGTCTGGCCGCTGCTGCCGGTCGCTTTCAGCTGTTGGAATTGGCTCCAGCTGGTATAGGTCATGCTGTAGTGCACGGCCCACTGCGGCGCGACTTTATGATAGCCGGAGATTTCCCACATTTCAGGTAGATCCAGCGTCAGCGCGCCCGGAATAGTTGAACCGCCGGTGCCGTACGGTAATCCCAGGTTAAGCGCCTGATTCAGCGGGTTGATATAGCCCGGAATACTGCTCTTATAATCGCCGTCAAAATCAACTTTCACTTCTGAACGATAGGTAAAGCCGAAGCGGTTGTTCTTATCCACTTCATACAAAATGCCGGCGTTCCAGCCGTAGCCCCACTCATCGCCTTTCAGATGGGCAATTTGCGTGTCGGCAGGAAAGCCCAGCGCGCTGCCCGCTTCGCCTGCATAGCGCTCAATTTTCGCGCGCGCGTAGACGGCGTCAAAACCCAGGCCAAAGCTAAAGTTCTGGTTAAGCCGATATGCCGTACTTAAGTTAAAATTAACGGTCTGCAAATCTGTTTTACCGGCATAGGGCCCGGCAGTGTAGTCATCACTAAATTCCGTCGCCAGCCCATAATTGGAGGTAGCAGAAGCGCCAAGCCACCATTGGTCGTTAAGCGGCTGTACATAATGAATATTAGGCACCCACTGGGTCGGCGCGATGTTATTGGCATTCAGGCTCTGGCCCGTGCTGCTGGTGCCGTCAATATTCACGCCGGGATCGATAAACACGGCACCGACGGAAAACATAGGGCGGTCCATCAATGCCATGGTAGCCGGATTGCGGCTGGCTGATGCGGCGGTATCGCCCATCGCACCTTCGCCGGAATAGGCACGGCCCAGGCCAGCGGCGGAAAATTCATTAAGTTGAAAGCCGGCTGCGAAAGCGTGAGAAGAAACAATGGCCACTGCGACTGCGAGGGAAGACTTCGCAAACAGGTTTTTATGGTTCATGACCACAACCTCTTTATCTGATTTTTATTAAGGCCGTTACCTTGGCAACGGCTCACAAAGGGCTGAAAGACGGCTAACTAATCAGACCAGTGGCCCCAGTATAGGTCCGTCCCGCACTGATGTTGCAATATTGTTTAATAAATATTTCTGAATTGATCTACAAAAAGCGATCTGCTTAACAAAAACCTGACGGTAACGGCAGCGCGCAGTGAGTCTAGCCTGTTTTAGATCAAATTTAACGCCGATTTTCGTTAGTTAAGCGCGCTTATTCACTCAATTGCCAGACAGGGAAAAAAGGCAGCGGTAAAATAAGCCGTCTGATTTTAAGCCAGCGCATAACGCTGAAGCCAACCGGAGAATCTTATGACCCACGCCATAAATAAATGTAGCGCCAGCGAAACCGCGGCCTGCTGCTGTGTTGATGTTGGCACCATTATGGATAACACCGACTGTACGGCTTCCTGGAGCCGGGTATATGAAAATCGCCAGCAGGCGGAAGCCGGTTTACAGCAGCTGAGCGACAAAGCCCGCCAGGTCGAATCAGAGCCGTGCGACATCAGCGCGCGCTTTGAAACATTGCCGGAAGGGGTGCGGCTTGACGCTGATTTTACCTTTAGCTGTCAGGCAGAAACGATGATCTTTCAGCTGGGTTTGCGCTAGCCTGCTGCTGTGCAATGAGTGGGTTAAGGCCCGCTCATTGTTCCCCAAACCGTGGTTCCCCTCGCACTTTTCCCGCCTCTTTTTAGGCAAAATGTAAAAATATGGTTAACAATAAGCAGGTCTGACCTCTTTTGGCAGTGATGCCGCCGATTTTTACAGGTGATCAATGAAAGCGCTCCCTTTGCCAGCGCGTCAGGGCCAACGCATAGCGATAACGCATGGTTTACGCACGCCTTTCGCTCGTCAGGCTACGGCGTTGCAAACTCTTCCCGCCGTCGAACTCGGCCGGATGGTGGTCAATGAACTGCTGATACGCAGCGAGATACCGCCTGAAATCATAGAACAGCTGGTGTTTGGTCAGGTTGTGCAAACGCCAGAAGCGCCGAATATCGCGCGCGAAATCGTGCTGGGCAGCGCTTTAAGCGTGCACACCGACGCCTATAGCGTCAGCCGCGCCTGCGCCACCAGCTTTCAGGCCGTCGCCAACGTCGCCGAAAGCCTGCTGGCGGGTACGATTCAGGCCGGTATCGCTGGCGGTGCCGACTCCTGCTCCATTCTGCCCATTGGCGTCAGTAAAAATTTGAGCCGCGTGCTGGTGGATCTTAATAAAGCTAAAAAGTGGCCGCAAAAGCTCAGGTTATTTAGCCAGCTTCGCCCGCGCGACCTGCTGCCCGTGCCGCCTGCCGTGGCAGAGTATTCAACCGGCTTACGAATGGGCGATACGGCAGAGCAGATGGCAAAAAGCCATCATATTACCCGCGAGCAGCAGGATGCGCTGGCGCACCGTTCGCATCTGCGTGCCGCTAAAGCCTGGGAGGAGGGCAAACTGACGCGGGAAGTGATGACCGCTTATGCGCCGCCGTGGCGTAATCCGCTCCAGCAGGATAACAACGTTCGCCTGCATTCCAGCCTGAAAGATTACAGCAGGCTGCGTCCCGCTTTTGACCGCCAACACGGTACCGTCACCGCCGCCAACAGTACGCCGCTGACCGATGGTGCGGCTGCCGTTATCCTGATGACCGAAGCCAGAGCCAAAGAGCTGGGCATCGTGCCGCTTGGCTATCTGCGCAGCTACGCTTTTACCGCTATTGATGTCTGGCAGGACATGCTGCTTGGCCCGGCATGGGCATCGCCGCTGGCGCTCGATCGTGCGGGCATTACCTTACAGGATTTGACGCTTATCGATATGCATGAAGCTTTTGCAGCCCAGACGCTGGCAAACCTGAAAATGTTTGCCGATGAGAAGTTTGCCCGCGAGGTGCTGAACCGGCCACGCGCGCTGGGCGAAGTAGATGACGAGAAATTTAACGTGCTGGGCGGTTCTATCGCTTATGGCCATCCTTTTGCTGCTACCGGTGCCCGCATGATTACTCAAACGCTCCATGAACTGCGCCGTCGCGGTGGCGGTCTGGGGCTGGTCACCGCCTGCGCGGCGGGGGGATTAGGCGCGGCTATGGTTCTGGAGGTGGAAGAGTGACGGCATTTACCTTCAGCCTGCGGCCAGACAACGTAGGCGTTATTACCCTGGACGTGCCGGGCGAAAAAGTGAATACGCTGAAGGCGGAATTTGTCGAAGAGATCCGCAAAATTCTCGTCGAGGCCCGTAGTCATACACAACTGCTTGGGCTGGTGTTGATTTCCGGCAAGCCGGACTCTTTTATCGCCGGTGCGGATATTATGATGATTGCCGCCTGCCGCTCGGCCGAAGAGGCGGCAGCGCTGGCGCGCCAGGGACAGAAAGTGATGGCGGAGATTGCCGCGCTGCCGATTCCCGTTATCGCCGCCATACATGGAGCCTGCCTGGGCGGCGGACTGGAGCTGGCGCTGGCCTGCCATCAGCGCATCTGCTCGCTGGACGACAAAACCCGCCTCGGCCTGCCGGAAGTGCAGCTGGGGCTATTGCCAGGCTCAGGCGGCACGCAGCGGCTGCCTCGTCTGATTGGTGCTTCACGCGCGCTGGATATGATCCTGACCGGCAAAATGCTACGTGCAAAGCAGGCTGTAAAGCTTGGTCTGGTGGAAGAGGCCGTGCCGGAAACCATTTTGCTGGAAACGGCAGTGAAAATGGTGCTGAAAGGCCGGCGACCGCGTAAAACGCTGCCGCTGGGTGAACGTCTGCTTAACGGGCGCGCCGGAAGATCGCTGTTATTTAAGCTGGCGACCAGGCGGGCAGAGGCAAAATCCCACGGCAACTATCCCGCTGTCCGTAAGATCCTTTCGGTAATTCATATCGGTTTGCAGCAGGGACGCAGCGCGGGCTATGACGCAGAGGCGAAAGCCTTTGGCGAACTGGCGATGTCGCCGGAATCCGTGGCGCTGCGCGGCATCTTTTTTGCTACCACCGAAATGAAGAAAGATCGCGGCGCAGAAGCCGAACCGCGTCGGCTAAGCTCTGTAGGCGTACTGGGAGGTGGGCTGATGGGCGGCGGTATCGCTTACGTGACCGCCAGCCGCGCCGGATTGCCGGTGCGTATTAAAGATATCAGGCCGGAGGGGATTAACCATGCAATGAAATACAGCTGGGATCTCCTTAACAGGAAGGTCGTGCGCCGTCATATCACCACAGCGGAACGGCAGCGTAAAATGGCCCTGATTAGCGGCAGCCTGGACTATCAGGGCTTCCGCCGGCGCGACGTTGTCATTGAGGCGGTATTTGAAGATCTTTTCCTCAAGCAAAAGATGGTGGCAGAAGTTGAAGCCAACTGCCTTCCCGAGACGATTTTCGCTTCTAACACCTCTTCTCTGCCTATTAGCGATATCGCAGCGCATGCCCGTCGGCCGGAAAATATTATCGGCCTGCATTTTTTCAGCCCGGTCGATAAAATGCCGCTGGTGGAAGTCATTCCTCATGCAAAAACCAGCGCGCAAACTATCGCCACGACGGTTGAGCTGGCAAAAAAACAGGGTAAAACGCCGATTGTGGTGGCCGACCGCGCCGGATTCTACGTTAACCGCATTCTGACACCTTACATTAACGAAGCGCTACGCTGCCTGCTGGAAGGCGAGCCAATAGAGAATATCGACGGCGCGCTGGTTGGCTTTGGCTTTCCGGTTGGGCCGGTGCAGCTGCTGGATGAGGTCGGCATCGATACGGGCGCGCATATTATTCCCGTGCTGGAACAAGCCTGGGGCGAACGCTTTAAAGCGCCCGCCGCGCTGGATGCTATCCTGAACGACAACCGCAAAGGGCGTAAAAACGAACGGGGCTTTTACCTTTACCGCAAAAAATCAGGGGGTAAAAAGCAGCCAGATGCTACGATCTATAAACTCCTGAACGTTCACCCAAAAGCGCAGCGAAGCGCAGAAATTATCGCTCAGCGCTGCATGATGATGCTGCTGAACGAAGCGGCGAGAACTTTCGATGAAGGAGTTATTCGTTGCGCGCGCGACGGCGATATTGGTGCGGTATTTGGCATAGGCTTTCCCCCGTTTTTGGGCGGCCCGTTCCGCTATATGGATGCACTGGGCGCAGGGAAAATGGTGGCGCAGCTAGAGCAGCTGGCCCACGTCTGCGGCCCGCGTTTTTTACCCTGCGAACGCTTACAAAAAATGGCGGAAACAGGAGAAACCTTTTACAAATCGGTAGCTAAAGTGGATAACCATCCTGATTCAACGGGTTAGATTGGCAGTAAGTAAAACGGCTATTTAATGTCCGGTCAACGGTCGGTTATTTAGTAAACAATCGGTTGACTTGTCTTCCGGCATTAAGGTACAACACAGCGTTCATTCACAGAGTGAAGAGTCGGAGAAGCTCGTTTTTCCGGCGTTTATCGTTAATAACAGCGGTGCAATATGCAAGTTTTCATTATGCGTCACGGCGATGCGGCACTGGATGCAGCCAGTGATGCGGTACGACCTTTGACCCATTGCGGCTGCGATGAGTCACGCCAGATGGCTGGCTGGCTGAATGGCCAGACGGTAGATATCGAAAGGGTATTGGTCAGTCCTTATTTGCGGGCTGAACAGACGCTGACCACGGTGCGGGAAGCGCTGATCCTGCCTGCGGAGCAGGAAGTGTTGCCGGAGCTAACGCCGGGTGGCGATCCTGGCCTGGTTGCCTGTTATTTGCAGGCGCTGGCGAAGGAAGGGGTGAAATCCGTGCTGGTGATCTCCCATCTGCCTCTGGTGGGGTATCTGGTGTCGGAACTCTGTCCGCAGGAAGCGCCGCCGATGTTTGCCACCTCCGCCATTGCCAGCGTTACGCTGGACAGTGAAAGCGGCTGCGGCAAGCTACAGTGGCAGATCAGTCCTTCACGTCTCGCGAAAGCCATGTAGTGCGCCCGGGCCGGTTTTTCCGGCCTCGTCTATGGCAGCTCAGGCGGCTGCCACTCTTCTACCTCAATCAGCACCAGCAGCGCGGCATCGCCGCCAAATAGCTTTGGTGCCTGATGAAAAGCCATCACCACGGGATGCTGTGCCAGCCACAGCGGCGTCTGCTGCTTTAAAATGTGCTTGCCGTGACCGTGCATCACGCTGGCGCAAAAAATATGCTCGCGCCGACAGGCCGCGATCAGCGCGCCTAGCTCCTCTTTTGCCTGCTTTTGCGTCAGGCCGTGCAAATCCAGAAAAATTTCCGGCGTATAGTCGCCTCGTCTGAGTTTTTTCAGCTCGTAGTGGCTGACGTCGCTTCTGACGTAGCGTACCGGGCCATCCTCTGCCAGCAGCGGCTGAAACTCATCGGAAAAATAGTGGCTGTTGTCCATCTGCTCTGACAGCAGGCGTTTTTGCGGCACCTGCGACAGCTTTTTTCTGATCGGCTTATGGACGATAGTGTCCTGATTCAGCTGGCGCGTGCCGCTCATCAATCCGCGAAACAGCGCTTCATCTTCGGCGCTCAGGGGCTGTTTTTTACTCATCTGATCCTCAGGCGGCGCGAAACGGCCGGAATTTTTAACAATATTTATGCCAGTTTACCCGGTCTGTTCCCTGCAAATAAACAAATGTCAGCTTTTTCATGCCTGCGCGCTGGATTCTCGTCAGCTTCATGGCAAACTAGCTGCCGAGTTGAGTTTGGCCTGTGGAGGGCACTTTGGACAAAATTTTCGTTGATGAGGCAGTCAGTGAGCTGCACACCATCCAGGATATGCTTCGCTGGTCGGTCAGCCGTTTTGCGGCCGCCGACATCTGGTACGGTCACGGCACCGATAACCCCTGGGACGAAGCCGTTCAGCTGGTGCTGCCGACGCTGTACCTGCCGCTGGATATTCCGGAAGATATGCGCAACGCGCGTCTGACCTCCAGCGAGCGCCATCGCATTGTTGAGCGTGTGATCCGCCGTATCAACGAACGCCTTCCCGTTGCCTATATGACCAATAAAGCCTGGTTCTGCGGCCATGAATTTTACGTGGACGAGCGCGTGCTGGTGCCGCGCTCGCCCGTTGGTGAACTGATTAACGAACGCTTTGCCGGTTTAATCCCGCACGAGCCAAAACATATTCTGGATATGTGCACCGGCAGCGGCTGCATCGCTATCGCCTGCGCTTACGCCTTCCCGGAAGCGGAAGTTGACGCGGTGGATATCTCTACGGATGCGCTGGCCGTTGCCGAACAGAATATTGCCGCGCACGGTATGGAGCACAACGTGACGCCAATCCGCGCCGACCTGTTCCGCGAGCTGCCGGCAACGCCTTACGATCTTATCGTCACCAACCCGCCTTACGTTGATGAAGAGGATATGGGCGACCTGCCTGACGAATATCACCACGAGCCCGAGCTGGGTCTGGCTGCTGGCCGTGATGGCCTGAAGCTGGCGCGCCGCATTCTGGCCTGCGCGCCGGACTACCTGAGCGAAGAGGGCGTGCTGGTGTGCGAAGTAGGCAACAGCATGGTGCACATGATGGAACAGTATCCTGACGTACCTTTTACCTGGCTGGAGTTCGATAACGGCGGCGACGGCGTATTTATGCTGACTCGTCAGCAGATCGTCGACGCGCAGCACCACTTTTCGATTTATAAAGACTAACCAGGAGTTTTGATGGCTGGTAATACTATTGGACAACTGTTTCGCGTCACCACCTTTGGCGAATCGCACGGGCTGGCGTTAGGCTGCATCGTTGACGGCGTGCCGCCGGGCATTCCGCTGACGGAGGCTGATTTGCAGCACGATCTGGATCGCCGCCGCCCGGGTACGTCGCGCTACACCACGCAGCGCCGCGAACCGGATCAGGTAAAAATTCTGTCCGGCGTATTTGAAGGCGTAACGACCGGCACCAGCATTGGTTTGCTGATTGAAAACACCGACCAGCGTTCACAGGATTACGGTGCCATCAAAGATGTGTTCCGCCCTGGCCACGCTGACTACACCTATGAGCAAAAATATGGCCTGCGCGACTATCGTGGTGGCGGCCGTTCTTCCGCGCGCGAAACCGCCATGCGCGTGGCCGCTGGCGCCATCGCCAAAAAGTATCTGGCGTTGAAGCACGGCGTAAAAATTCGCGGCTATCTGGCGCAGATTGGCGACGTGGCCTGCGAACTGAAAGACTGGGATCAGGTTGAGCAGAACCCATTTTTCTGTCCCGATCCTTCAAAAATTGAGGCGCTGGACGAACTGATGCGCGCGCTGAAAAAAGAGGGCGACTCCATCGGCGCGAAGGTTTCCGTCATGGCGGAAAACGTGCCGGTTGGCCTGGGCGAGCCGGTTTTCGATCGTCTGGACGCCGATCTGGCGCATGCTTTAATGAGCATCAATGCGGTGAAAGGCGTGGAAATTGGCGATGGCTTTGCCGTCGTCAACCAGCGCGGCAGTGAACACCGTGATGAAATTCGCGCGGATGGTTTTCAGAGCAACCACGCGGGCGGCATTCTGGGCGGCATCAGCAGCGGCCAGCCGATTCTGGCCACGCTGGCGATGAAGCCAACCTCCAGCATCACCGTGCCGGGCAAAACCATTACCCGTACGGGCGAAGAGACGGAAATGATCACCAAAGGCCGTCACGATCCTTGCGTAGGGATCCGCGCAGTGCCGATCGCGGAAGCGATGATGGCGATCGTTTTAATGGATCATTTACTGCGTCATCGCGGTCAGAACGCGGACGTCAATACGGCTATTCCTCGCTGGTAACGCTATGAAAAAGACGCTGTTCGCATTTTGCGGCCTGCTGCTCAGCTTTTCCTCGCTGGCCGCAACGCCCTGGCAATCCATCCGGCAGCCGGTTAACGGCGCGCCACAGTCGATCGGTTCTTTCGCCAACGGCTGTATTGTTGGCGCACATGAGCTGCCGCTTAACGATGCCGCTTATCAGGTGATGCGCCAGGATCAGCGTCGTTTTTACGGCCATCCCGATCTCATCCTCTTTATCCAGCGTCTCAGCACTCAGGTACATAATTTACAGCTGGGCGAAGTACTGATTGGCGATATGGGCATGGCGGCGGGCGGGCGCTTCAGTAGCGGCCACGCCAGCCATCAAACCGGGCTGGATGTGGATATCTGGCTGCAGTTGCCAAAAACGCGCTGGAGCTCGCAAATGTTGTTAAAGCCGCAGCCGCTGGATCTGGTGGCCGCGGACGGTAAAAGCGTGGTGGCGCGTCACTGGCAGCCGGAAATCGACAGCCTGATTAAGCTGGCGGCGAAAGATGATGACGTCACGCGCATCTTCGTCAATCCGGCAATTAAAAAGCAGCTTTGCGCCGACGCCGGTAGCGATCGCGACTGGTTACGTAAAGTGCGTCCCTGGTTTGGCCATCGCGCGCATATGCATGTTCGCCTGCGCTGTCCTGCTAACAGCATGGAGTGTCAGGATCAGCCTGCGCCACCGCCGGGCGACGGCTGCGGCGCAGAGCTGCAAAGCTGGTTTGCGCCGCCGAAACCTTCCGGCGCGCCGGTTAAACGTGAGCCGCCGCCGCTGCCGCCTTCCTGCCAGGCGCTGCTGGATAAACATCTGCTTTAGGGACAAGAATGGACCACTGGTTTGCTGTTAGCCCGCTTCTGCTTGGGGTGCTGTTTTGCGTTGCCGTGTTGGCCGCGTTTATCGACTCCATCGCCGGGGGCGGCGGCCTGCTGACCGTTCCCGCGCTGCTGGCTGCCGGGCTTTCTCCGGCGCAGGTGCTGGCCACGAATAAGCTACAGTCGGTAGGGGGCTCGTTCTCCGCCAGCCTCTATTTTATTCGCCGCAAAGCAGTGGATTTAAAAGCGCAGCGGCTGAATATTGCGATGGCTTTTATCGGCTCGATTACGGGGGCGATAGCTATCCAGCATATCCAGCCCGGCGTGCTGCGTCAGATCCTGCCGCTGCTGATCATCTCCATTGGCCTCTACTTTCTGCTGATGCCAAAGATTGGCGAAGAGGACAGGCATCGCCGCCTGTACGGCCTGCCGTTTGCGCTGGTCGCTGGCGGCTGCGTCGGTTTTTATGACGGCTTTTTTGGCCCGGGGGCCGGTTCATTTTACGCGCTGGCCTTTGTGACGCTGTGCGGTTTTAACCTGGCGAAATCAACCGCGCATGCCAAGGTGCTGAACTTCACCTCAAACCTCGGCGGCCTGCTGTTTTTTATTTTTGGCGGCAAAGTGGTGTGGGGCACGGGCCTGGTTATGTTGATTGGCGCTATCTGCGGCGCACGGCTGGGCGCGCGGCTGGTGCTTAGCCGGGGACAAAAGCTGATTCGTCCGATGGTGGTTACGGTTTCCATCGTGATGAGCGCAAAATTGCTGTATGACAGCCACGGCGCGGAGATCGCCGCGTGGTTTCGCCATGTGCTGGGCTGAGCGGCATAAAGGCTGCTCTTTAGGGAACCTGACGCGCCGTACGGCGTAATATTTTTGCAGAAGATAAACAATGAGTGCTCACGATTACACGCAGCTGATTGAGATTTTCGACCGCTGCTTTTTTGCCGATTTTCAGACGCGCCTGGTCAAGGGAGACGATGAACCGATCTACCTGCCCGCCGATGGCGAAGTGCCTTATCACCGCATCGTCTTCGCCCATGGCTATTACGCCAGCGCGCTGCATGAAATTTCCCACTGGTGCATCGCTGGCGCAGAGCGGCGCAAGCTGGTGGATTTTGGCTACTGGTACTGTCCGGATGGACGGGACGCCATGACGCAAGGCCAGTTTGAAGCGGTGGAGGTCAGGCCGCAGGCGCTGGAATGGATGTTTTGTATGGCGGCGGGCTTTCCCTTCAACGTAAGTTGTGACAATCTCAATGGCGACTTCGAGCCGGATCGCATTGCGTTCCAGCGCAAGGTACATGCGCAGGTCATGGCTCATCTGGAAAAGGGAATTCCGCCACGGCCAGCCCGTTTTATCGCTGAACTGGGCCGTTATTATTCAACACCGCCGCTGACCGCAGCGCAGTTTCCCTGGCCGGACGATCTCTGACCAGCAAAAGAGGATTTTATGATTGACGAATTTGAAGCGCGCATTCTGGCCCTGATCGATAACATGGTAGAGAGCGCCAGCGACGATGAACTTTTTGCCAGCGGCTATTTGCGCGGGCACCTGACGCTGGCCGTGGCGGAAATTGAACAGAAAGGCGAGCACACGCCGGAAGCGCTGCAAATCCAGGTATTAAACAGTCTGGAAACGGCCATTCACGCCGGTGAGCTTTCGCCACGCGATCAGGCGCTGGTGCTGGGCATGTGGGACAACCTTTTTATGACGGCGCGCCATCCTTCCTGATTAAGTGCGGGCTACGGGCTACAGGCTACAGGCTACAGGCTACAGGCTGAAGCGGGTAGACTAAGCTGTTAGCGGTTTGAATGGGCGCATCGCAGGGTGCGCCCATTTTCATTACCGGCAATTTAATTACAACAAACTAAAAGCAGCAGGGAAGATATCTGGCGGACAGCTATCGTCAACCGGCCGGTTAGTCCGTTTTTTTTACCGCCTTACCCTTCAACAGCTTTCTTACCCAGTAGCGATTAGGGTGCGTGGCCGCCAGCGTTTCTCTGTCCAGCGGAACGGGTTCGCCACACAGCTGCGCCGCCAGCGCTTCTGCTGCCAGCGGGCCGCTGCATAATCCTCGGGAGCCTAGCGCCCCCAGCACAAAAAGGCCGTTGTGGAGCGGCGCATCTTTTGCATCGGCTTTGTTCTGCGACAGGGTTGCGTACTGCTCCAGCGTCTGCTGGTAGTCCGGCAGCGGCCCAATCATCGGCAGATGGTCGCGCGTGGCGCAGCGTACGCCGCTACGGGCGCTTCCTTCACTGACGTCTACTTCCCGCGGCCAGTCGGCATCGGGCAGACAGCGGATCAGCCGCTCGCGGTTTTCCTGCTGATCTTCTTCGCGATAGGCCGTATTGCTGTCGGCACGATGGTAGCTGGCGCCAATGCAGTGATGCTGGTTTTGCGGATTAACCGGCGTCAGGTAGCCGTCATAGCAAAGCACCTGCTTAAGCTGGCTCAGCGCTGGCGTCGTGGGGATATGGCTGACCTGGCCGCTAACGGCGTACGCGGGTAGCTTTTCACTTTGCGCAAAGTCCGTCAGCGCATGGCCGGTCGCCAGCACCACGTTGCGGTGAGTTTGCGCCGGTTTCTCAACAAAATTCAGCTGCCAGCCCGCTTCTGTGGCAGTCAGTTCCGTTAGCTTATGCTGCCAGTGAACCACCAGCCCTTGCTGCTGCGCCAGCGCAAATAATGCGGGCGTTAGCTGCGCGGGAGAGAGCCAGCCGCCAGCCGGATAAGTTATCCCTGCGCAGCCGGTTTCTACGCCGCACAGCGCTTGCGCTTCCTGAACCTCTACGGCATAAGCAATCTCGTCCGGCAGGTTCATCGTCAGCATTTTAGCGATTTTTTCCGCGCTTTTTTCATCCCAGCCAAGCTGCATAACGCCGCACCAGTCACGATCGAAACTGACCGGCAAGCTGTCATAGACGCGGCGGGCAAAGGTAAAAGCGGCAGGGAAAAAGCGGCCCAGCGCCGGATCGTGATGGTTCAATAGCGGATAAAGCGCGCCCTGACGATTGCCGGATGCGCCCTGAGCCGACTCGGCGTCTGCGCTGTAAAGCGTCACTTTTTTACCGCGCCGCAGAAGGGCGAGCGCCAGCAGCGCGCTGGCGATACCGCCACCGATTAACGCAATATCTTCACCTTGCGCTGGCGGACGGCAATACCATGGCGCGGCGGCGGGTGTAGCGATTGCCTGCTCAAGCACTCCGCAAAGCATGTGGCGTTTAGGGCCAAAACCTTTGCGCTTGCCGACGGTAAATCCCGCTTCCTGCAGACCACGACGGACAAATCCTGCACAGGTAAACGTCGCCAGCGTGCCGCCCTGACGTGCCGTTTTTGCCATACAGGCAAACAGTTCTGGCGTCCACATATCGGGATTCTTAGACGGGGCAAACCCATCCAGAAACCACGCGTCAACCTGCTGGTTAAGGCTGTCGTCAAAGGTATGGATCAGCTGGTTGATATCGCCGAACCACAGGTCGAGGGTGACACGCCCGTTGTCCAGCAGCAGGCGATGACAGCCGGGCAGGGCGGCGGGCCACTGCTCGCGCAGCGCGATGGCGTAGTCAGCGAGTTCTGGCCAGCGCTGCTGCGCGCTGGCCAGATCTTCCTTGCTGAGCGGATACTTTTCACAGCTGATAAAGTGCAGGCGTTGCAGGCTGGCCTGCGGCTGTTCGGCGCGGAACCGGTCGAAGGTCTGCCAGAGCGTCAAAAAATTCAGGCCGGTGCCAAAACCGGTTTCCGCCGCGATAAACAGCGCCCGGGAATGCTGTGCAAAACGCTCGGGCAGCCGGTTGCCGCCCAGGAAGACGTAACGCGTTTCTTCCAGGCCATTTTCATTGGAAAAATAGACGTCGCCGAAGGTTCGGGATACAGGTGTACCCTGTTCGTTCCAGCTTAGTTTTGCATGCTCAATCGGGACGTTGTTCAAGGCAAAAGCTCTATTATCTTACGGTGTTGCGATTGTAACCGCCGGGGTGCGACCACGCAAATTTACAAAAGTTAAAAGCAGATCGGACTTGTTCGGCTTACAACTGTACGCTAAAGTGCGTGTCGAATCCTAATATAAGTAGTTAACGAGGTATTGAATGAAACGTGCAGTGATTACTGGCCTGGGTATCGTTTCCAGCATTGGTAATAACCAACAGGAAGTCCTTGCGTCTCTGCGTGAAGGCCGTTCCGGCATTACCTTCTCTCAGGAGCTGAAAGATTCCGGCATGCGTAGTCACGTCTGGGGCAACGTCAAGCTCTCTAAAGACGAGATCGCCGGTCTGATCGACCGTAAATCCCTGCGTTTCATGAGCGATGCGTCCATTTATGCCTATATTTCCATGCTGGAAGCGGTAAAAGATTCCGGTTTGACCGTTGAACAGTACCAGAACAACCCGCGTGTGGGTCTGGTTGCCGGTTCCGGCGGCGGTTCGCCGTACAACCAGGCGGCAAGCGTTGACGGCATGCGTGCTAAAGGTCTGCGCGGCGTGGGTCCTTATATGGTGACCAAGGCGATGGCTTCCGGCGTTTCTGCCTGCCTCGCGACCCCGTTTAAAATTCACGGCGTAAACTACTCCATCAGCTCCGCCTGTGCGACTTCTGCACACTGTATCGGCAACGCCGTTGAGCAGATCCAGCTGGGCAAACAGGACGTAGTCTTTGCGGGCGGCGGCGAAGAGCTGTGCTGGGAAATGTCCTGCGAGTTTGATGCAATGGGCGCACTCTCTACCAAATATAACGAAACGCCAGAAAAAGCGTCTCGCACCTACGACACCAGCCGCGACGGTTTCGTCATCGCTGGCGGCGGCGGCATGGTAGTGGTGGAAGAGCTGGAGCACGCGCTGGCGCGCGGTGCACATATCTATGCGGAAGTTGTTGGCTATGGCGCAACCTCTGACGGCGCGGACATGGTTGCCCCATCAGGCGAAGGTGCAATGCGCTGTATGCGTCTGGCTATGCAGGGTGTGGATACGCCAATCGACTACCTGAACACGCACGGCACCTCTACGCCGGTTGGTGATGTGAAAGAGCTGGGCGCGATCCGCGAAGTATTCAGCGACAACACGCCAGCGATGTCCGCTACCAAAGCCATGACCGGTCACTCTCTGGGTGCGGCGGGCGTGCAGGAAGCTATCTACTCGCTGCTGATGCTGGAGCACGGTTTTATCGCGCCAAGCATCAACATTGACGAGCTGGACGCGGCGGCGGAAGGTCTGAACATCGTGACCAAACCAACCGAGCAGAAGCTGACTACCGTAATGTCTAACAGCTTTGGCTTTGGCGGCACCAACGCCACGCTGGTGATGCGCAAGCTGTAACGGCTCGGCTTTACGTTGTAAAAAAGGATGCTCCGCAAGGGCATCCTTTTTTTATTTCTCCGCTTTTTACTCCGCTAAAAACAGTGTTTTCCTGCATAAATAGTGTCTCGGTTTTAATCAGTTATACTGCCTGTCTGGAGCTATTACGCACCTTACTGCTTGACAACCGGAAAGTTTTTCGTCACGCTGCGGCTATCTTTTCCCCAATATCTTAACGATGTTGCGTAAGCGTTTAACGTAAATCAACGCACCCGGCCTGTCGCTATAGCGGCAGCTTTTTGGGTGTGTCTGACGCCACGCCCTTCATCTTTAAGGAGCAGCGGGATTAATGTCTTCCCTTACTCATGAAAGTTCTTCTCGATCGACCGTCTCTCTGGCCTCGATCTCCTTTGCCGTTTTCTTAACTTATCTGACCGCTGGCCTGGCGTTGCCGGTGATCCCGCTGTTCGTCCATCAGCAGCTGGGGCTGAACAACGTAATGGTTGGCGTCGCGGTGGGCATCCAGTTCTTCGCGACCTTGCTGACGCGTGGCTATGCCGGCAGGCTGGCCGACCAGCGCGGGGCGAAACGCTCGGTGCTACAGGGGATGGTAGCCTGTACGCTGGTTGGCGTCGCTTATGTACTGGCGGCGATATTACCGGTGCCGGTGATGGCAAAGTTTGCGCTGCTGGTGGCGGGGCGACTGCTGCTCGGCTTTGGCGAAAGCCAGCTGTTGACGGGCAATCTTACCTGGGGAATGGGGCTGGTCGGGCCAAAACGTTCGGGCCAGGTGATGTCGTGGAACGGCATGGCGATTTATGGCGCGCTGGCTGTCGGTGCGCCTCTTGGCCTGTGGCTGCATAACCGCTGGGGTTTTGAGGCGATGGGCATTGCCACGGTGGTGCTGCCTGTTTTCGCGCTGCTGTTTAACTTTTGGGTTAAACCCGTGCCGACGCACGACGGCGAACGGCCTTCACTGTGGAAAGTGGTGGGGCAGATACTTTCACCCGGTTTTGCGCTCGCGCTTCAGGGAACGGGTTTTGCCGTTATCGGCACTTTTACCACGCTCTATTTTGCCAGTCAGCACTGGGGCAATGCGGGCTTCGCGCTGACCGCCTTCGGCATGGCTTTTGTCCTGATGCGTATTCTGTTTGGCTGGATGCCGGATCGGCTGGGCGGCGTGCGCGTGGCGCTGATTTCGCTGGCGATCGAGGCACTCGGCTTACTGCTGCTAGGCCTGGCGACCAACGGCGGGATGGCGCTGGCCGGTGCGGCATTAACCGGCTGCGGCTGTTCGCTGGTCTTTCCCGCGCTGGGTGTTGAAGTGGTCAAGCGGGTTGCGCCACAGGTACGCGGCACGGCGCTCGGTGGCTTTTCGGCTTTTCAGGATATCGCCTACGGTGCCAGCGGCCCGCTAACCGGCATTCTGGCAACGTCGCTGGGCTACGGCTCCGTCTATCTGGCTGGCGCTGTCTGCGCGGCGCTGGGCATTGCCGTCACGCTTAACTTCGCCCGTACGCAATAGCCTGTGGGCTACTAGCAGGTCGGCTGTGTAGCAATGGCCGACCTTTCAGCACGGCTGATTATTGCCGTTAAATACGCTAGTCTGGCAGCCTGTCTTATTAACTCTCAACAGATGTATGAATAATCGCCTGACCATTAAGGATATTGCTCGTCTGAGCGGCGTAGGGAAATCTACCGTTTCACGCGTGCTCAATGCAGAAAGCGGCGTCAGCCAGAAAACGCGTGAAAAAGTTGAAGCGATAATTCGCCAGCAGAGTTTTACTCCATCCAGATCGGCCCGTGCCATGCGTGAACAAAGCGACAAGGTAATAGGTATTATCGTGTCGCGCCTCGACTCTCCGGCTGAAAATCAGGCGGTCAGGGAAATGCTGCCGCTGTTTTATCAGCAGGGTTTCGATCCTATCGTGATGGAAAGCCAGTTCGATCCGCAACTGGTACAAGGGCAGTTACAGATGCTGGCCCAGCGTCATGTGGATGGCATCATCCTGTTTGGCTTCAGCGGGCTGAGCGCAGAAATGTTCAGCAAGTGGCAGGATAAAATGGTGATTATGGTGCGCCAGTACGCCGGTTTTTCCTCGGTCTGCTATGACGATAGGGGCGCGGTCAACCTGTTGATGGACCATCTTTATCAGCATGGGCATCGGCATATCAGCTATCTCGGCGTGGATCAGCGCGACGCCACCACCGGAGCCTCGCGCTATCAGGCTTATCTTGCTGGCTGTCAGCGCCTGCAGCTTAGCCCGCTTAGCGAGCTGGGCGAGCTGACATATCAGTACGGCTTTGAGCGTGCCGCCAGCGTTCTGGGGCCAGAAACTACCGCGCTTATCTGTGCCTCAGACAGCATTGCGCTGGGCGCTAACAAATATTTGCAGCAGCCTCAGTTCGGTCACGTGCAGGTTTGCGCTATCGGTAATACCCAGCTGGCTAAATTTTTATTCCCTGAGACCCTGTCGGTAGAGTTTGGCTACGGTGAAGCAGGTCTACTGGCGGCCACACAGCTGCTTGCTCAGCTAAACGGCGAATCCGGTATTCAGCACGCTGTTGTTGCCTGCAAAATTTCCTGAATCCACCTGCCGGTAAAACCACGGGTTTTGTGATCTTCGCTTCAGAATGGGAACGTTCCCTTTCCTGGCGGGAATATTAATAGTTACACTCGGCAAACTAAAAAAACGCGCTATTTTGCGGACGCGGAGCGGTAAATAGTGTGAGTGTAAAGTTAAAGGATTATTAAATTATCAGGACTTCAGGTTATTTAAATGGGCTTTCATTTCTCCTGGTATTTTCATATTAATATAAATTAATAAAGGGATTTTTATGAAAAATATAAAAGAGCAGGATATCGATCGCCTGATCGAACTGGTAGGCGGTCGCGAAAATATTGCTGCCGTCAGCCACTGTATTACCCGATTACGTTTTGTGCTTGCCGATCCCGAACTTGCTCAACCGAAAGCTATCGAAGCGTTATCTGCGGTTAAAGGCTGTTTTACCAATGCCGGACAATTCCAGGTTGTAATCGGAACAGAGGTGGAAAGTTATTATCAGGCGCTACAGGCTAAAATCGGTTCTGGTTCGGTGGATAAAGAACAGTTAAAAATGGCCGCGCGACAGAATATGAAAGCACATGAGCGAGCGCTTTCTCATCTCGCTGAAATTTTCTTCCCCCTGTTACCCGCGTTAATCTGCGGCGGTTTAATCTTAGGCTTCCGCAATATTATCGGCGACCTGCCTTTTCCCAACGGGCAGACGCTGGCGCAGCAGCATCCAGCCTGGCAAAACATCTATGACTTCCTGTGGCTGCCGGGCGAAGCGATATTTATGTTTTTGCCGGTAGCCGTTTGCTGGTCAACGGTAAAAAAGATGGGCGGTACGCCAGTGCTGGGTCTGGTTCTGGGTATCACCCTGGTTTCACCACAGCTGATGAATTCCTATCTGCTTGGGCAGCAAACGCCGGCTTTCTGGGATTTCGGCTGGTTTGTGATTGCAAAGGTAGGCTACCAGGCGCAGGTGATCCCGTCAGTGCTGGCCGGTATGGCGCTGGCCTGGATTGAGCTCCGCTTGAAAAAATGGGTGCCAGAGTATCTCTGGCTGGTCGTGGTGCCGATTTTCACCATTTTGCTGGGCGTATTTCTTGCGCATGCGCTTATCGGGCCTTTTGGCAGGCTGATTGGCGACGGCGTGGCGTGGGGCGTCACCGCGTTAATGACCGGCAGCTTTGCGCCGATTGGCGCTGCGCTGTTTGGTTTTCTTTATGCGCCGCTGGTGATTACCGGCATACACCAGACCACGCTGGCGATTGATTTGCAGATGATTAACAGCTCGGGCGGCACGCCACTGTGGCCGCTGATTGCGCTATCGAATATCGCCCAGGCTTCCGCCGTGGTTGGCATTATTATTATTAGCCGTAAAGTTAACGAAAGAGAAATATCCGTTCCTGCCGCTATTTCCGCTTATTTAGGCGTAACGGAACCTGCCATGTACGGCATTAACCTGAAATATCGCTTTCCCATGTTATGCGCCATGATCGGCTCTTCTGTCGCCGGACTGCTTTGCGGATTAAACGGCGTACTGGCTAACAGTATTGGCGTCGGCGGCCTGCCGGGAATTTTATCTATTCAGCCTCAGTTCTGGCTGGTATTTCTGACGGCGATGCTGGTGGCAATTATTGTCCCTCTATTATTAACGCTATTGGTTTACCGCTATAAGGCCAGGCGTGGCGAAATTTCGGCATAATTAAAGGATTATTTATGAGTAAGACAGTTGCCTGGTGGCAGAACGGCGTTATTTATCAAATTTACCCAAAAAGTTTTCAGGACAGCAGCGGCAACGGCTACGGCGATTTAAACGGCGTTATTTCCCGACTGGGCTATTTGCATCTGCTGGGCGTGGATGCCGTCTGGTTAACGCCTGTGTATATTTCGCCGCAGGTTGATAACGGTTATGACGTGGCCGACTACTGCGCTATCGATCCTCTTTACGGCACCATGGAGGATTTTGAGCGGCTGGTAGCCGAAGCGCACCGGCGCAATATTCGTATCGTGATGGATATGGTGTTCAACCACACCTCGACGCAGCATCCCTGGTTTGTGGCCGCACAGGATGCGGATAGCCCATATCGGCCATTTTATATCTGGCGGGACGGTAAGGATGGCCAGCCGCCGAACAGCTGGCGTTCTAAATTTGGCGGTTCAGCCTGGCAATGGCATCAGTCCAGCGGGCAATATTATCTGCATCTGTATGCTGTTGAGCAGGCCGATCTTAACTGGGAACATCCGCCGGTACGGGATGAACTGAAGCAAATCTGTCGGTTTTGGGCGGCAAAAGGCGTTGATGGACTTCGTCTGGACGTGATTAACCTGGTTGCCAAGCATCCGGCGCTGCCTGAAGACAGGGAGGGCGATGGACGGTGCTTCTATACCGATGGCTCGCTGATTCACGACTATCTGCGGGAAATGAGCCGTGAGGTGTTTCAGCCGCTCGGACTGATGACGGTAGGCGAAATGTCCTCTACCACGCTGGCAAACTGTCAGCAATATGCGGCCAGTGATGGCAGCGAGCTTTCCATGACCTTTAATTTTCATCATCTGAAGGTCGACTATCCCGGCGGCGACAAGTGGTCGCTGGCCGCGCCCGATTTTATTGAGCTTAAGCGCATTTTTAACCACTGGCAGCGCGGTATGCATGGACGGGCCTGGAACGCGCTGTTCTGGTGCAACCACGATCAGCCGCGCATCGTTTCTCGCTTCGGGGATGACGGCAGGTTACGCGTTCCTGCGGCAAAAATGCTGGCAATGGTGCTGCACGGTATGCAGGGCACGCCCTATATCTATCAGGGTGAAGAGATTGGGATGACTAATCCGGGCTTCAGCCATATCGGGCAGTACCGTGATGTCGAAAGCCTGACTATGTATGCCGAACTGCGCGCCGAAGGCCGCAGCGAAGCCGATTTACTCTCCGTACTGGCCAGCAAATCACGTGATAACAGCCGTACGCCGATGCAGTGGAGCGCAGAAGCTAACGCAGGCTTCACTACCGGCCAGCCCTGGCTGAGCTGCGCGCAAAACTACTTAACGGTAAATGTGGAAGACGCGGTTGCCGATCCTGATTCAGTTTTTCATACCTATCGCCAGCTTATCGCCCTGCGCAAACAGCTCCCGCTGCTGACGTCTGGCGATTATAACGATCTTGCGCCGCTGCATCCGGCGCTGTGGAGCTACCTGCGATGCTGGAACGGACAGCGGCTTCTGGTAGTGGCCAATTTGCGCCGCGAGCCGCTTCACTGGCAAAACACTGATATTGCCGTCGCTGGCTGGCGCAAGGTAATCAGTAACTATGACGACGCGCCCCATCAGCCGCAGCCCTGCATTCTGCGGCCCTTTGAGGCGATATGGTGGCTACAGGAATAACGCGTTCAATCAATTAAGGGAATAATATGATGAAAGACAAGACACTTGCAGGAAAAACGCTTCTCGCCGCACTGATTACCGCCACAATGTCCTTACCGGCAACGGCGGTGGATTTTCACGGCTATGCCCGTTCCGGTATCGGCTGGACCGGCAGCGGCGGCGAACAGCAATGCTTTAAGGCTACCGGCGCGCAAACCAAATATCGACTGGGCAACGAATGCGAAACCTACGCGGAATTAAAACTGGGCCAGGAGGCATGGAAGGAGGGCAATAAAAGCTTCTATTTCGACACTACACTGGCCTATGCCGTTTCTCAGCGCGCCGATTTTGAAGCGGTATCGCCGGGTTTTCGCGAAGTGAACATCACGGGCGTCAATCTGATCGACGCGCTGCCCGGCTCGACGATTTGGGCCGGTAAGCGTTTCTATCAGCGCCACGATGTATTCATGACCGACTTCTTTTACTGGGATATTTCCGGGCCGGGAGCCGGGCTGGAAAATGTCGATCTGGGTTTTGGCAAGCTTTCACTGGCGGTCACCCGCAACAGCGAGTCGGGCGGTTCGCAGGGTTATATTGATTCTCAGCAGGATGAGCGTCCAACCGTCAATGATGTTTTCGACGTGCGCCTTGCTGGCCTGCAAACCAATTCCGGCGGCAGCGTAGAGCTGGGGTTCGATTATGGCCGCGCCAACGTGCAGGAGGGCTACCGACTGGCGGACGATGCCAGTCGGGCAGGCTGGATGCTGACGGCCATCCATACGCAGGATTTAGCGGGAGGAAACAATAAGTTTGTGGCGCAGTATGCGACGGATTCAATGACCTCGCTGGGAAACGGTCGCAACGAAGGCGCATCGGTTGATAACAATGGGCGGATGATCCGCGTGCTCGACCACGGCTCGATTGATTTCAACAATCGGTGGGGAATGATGTATGTGGCGATGTACCAGAATATCGATCGTGACAATAACAACGGCACCGAATGGTACAGCGCGGGTATAAGTCCAATGTATAAGTGGACGCCGATTATGAGCACCGTGCTGGAAGCCGGTTACGATAACGTCAAATCGCAGCGTACCCGCGAGCGCAACAGCCAGTATAAAGTGACGCTGGCGCAGCAGTGGCAGGCGGGTGACAGCGTCTGGTCGCGTCCGGCGCTGCGTTTGTTTGCTAGCTGGGCTAAATGGCATGAAAAATGGGGCTATGCCACGGCAAGCGACGACGGCTTCAGTTCCGGCACGGCTTACAGCGATACCGGCCTGCATACGTTCAGCCGCGGAAACAGCGATGAAGTCAGCTTTGGCGCGCAGATGGAAGTGATGTGGTAAACCGGTGACTAAAACAGGCGCGCAAGCTTGTCGACCGCGCTAATAATCTCCGCTCGCTGCAGGGCGGAGAATCCCAGCAGCCAGCCTTCCTGGCGCGCCGTTCCCTGATATAACGGCGACAGCCGCGGCAGCAGCAAACCCGTCTGCAAAGCCTGGCGCGTTAATCTCTCTTCTCCGCCATCCGGCAGCGTAACCGTTAACTGTAAACCGTGCTGGTGGCTCAGCGGCTGAAGCTTATCGCCCAGCCTCGCTGAAAGTTGCGTCAGAAGCAGATCGCGGCGGCTGGCATACAGCTTACGCATCAGCCGTAAATGCGCCTGAAAGTGACCGTTATTGATAAAATCTGCCGTCACTGCCTGTAGAAGCTGTGCGCTATGCCCATCCATGACGCTGCGCAGGCGGCAAAAAGGACTGACCAGGGCGCAAGGGACAACCAGATAAGCCAGCCGCAGGGAAGGGAACAGCGTTTTGGAAAACGTGCCCAGATAGAGCACGCGTCCGGCACTATCCAGCCCTTGCATGGCGGGCGCAGGCTGGCTGCCGTAGTAAAATTCGCTGTCGTAGTCATCTTCAATCAGCCAGGCATTTTGCGTACGGGCGAAATGCAGCCATTGCAGACGACGCGCCAGGCTCATCGCCACGCCCGTTGGATACTGATGGGAAGGCGTCAGGTAGACCAGTTTGGCCGCTGGCCGCTCGGGAATTCTGGCACCCTGATCGTCCAGCGCCACCGTACTGACTGCGGCACCCGCGCTGACAAAAGCATGGTGAGCGCCACTATAGCCCGGTTCTTCCAGCCAGATCTGCTCGCCCGGATCGCACAGCAGCATTGCCAGCATCTGTAACGCCTGCTGAGAACTGGTCAGAATGATGACCTGCTCCGCTTCACAGCGCACGCCGCGCGACAGGTGGAGATAACGGGCCACCGCCTGACGCAGTTCCGGCAACCCTTGCGGGCTACCATAGCCCATCATTTTTTCCGGCTCGTGGCGCAACCGCTGTACGGTCAGTCGTCGCCAGATATCGTGAGGAAAAGCACGCAGATCCGGCGAACCGGCGGCGAAAGCCTGAGGGAAAAGAGGATCGCTACAGCCGCCGGTCGCTACAATGCGCGCTCCCCGTGCGGAAAACGCGGGGTTTTCTGTCCGGCCTGGTTTTCTGACGCGCTGCATCTCTGGCAGCCCAACGGCAACAAAAGTCCCTTTGCCGGTTTGACGAAACAGATAGCCTTCGCTTTCCAGCTGCGCATAGGCTGCTTCTACCGTTACTCTCGACAATGACAAATCGCCAGCCAGCAGGCGCGAGGAGGGAAGTCGTTCTCCCTGCGGCAGCGTGCCGCTGGTGATGAGCTGGCGCAGAGCGGCGCACAGTTTTTCCCGTAGCGTTCTGCCGTGCTGCGAAGCAAATATCTGAATAAAAGAAGCGCGGGCCAGCGGCATAATGGTCTTACTCTTCGCTTAAAATGGGTCTTATTATTAAGACCCATTGACCTTATCATTGCGGGGACATTAAGCAAAGGAGCTACCCCGATGACCGTTTCCGCTGTTTTACAATTTCCACCGCCGTCAGCCGTGCAAAGTGAAGCCTGGCTACGCGAGAAGCTGGCTTACTATACCGACGCGTGGGATTTAGCGCAGGATCTTGCTAACGCCATTACCGCTATCGTTGTTATCGATACCCGTTCAACGGAACATTACCTGGCCGGCCATATTCCCGGCGCGGCAAGCTTTCCGCACGCCACTATGACGGCTGAAACGCTGGCAGCGCTGGATAAAAGTAAGGTTTACATCACCTATTGTGACGGCATCGGCTGTAACGGTTCGACCAAAGGCGCATGGAAGCTGGCGGCGGCAGGATTTCGCGTTAAGGAGCTTATCGGCGGCCTGGATTTCTGGCTGCGCGACCGTCATCCGATCGCGCAGGGAACCGCTAAAGGCGAGTGGCCGCCGCAAAGCTTACAGGCGTGCGGCTGCTGAACTCAGAGGAAAACCCACAGCAGAAAAATAACCAGCAGTAGCGCCGTAAAAGCGGTGACGGCTGGTCGGCTAACCAGCGGCTGTAGCGCCGTTGGCAGATAGCTAATGGGCGCGACGATGGGCTGAGGATTGATTTCGCTGTCGGCCAGCGGCAGCTCTTTTAGACGCTCGGCGCGGCGTGAGAACAGCAGATTCATCAAATCCTGCGCCTGTGCCGCAGTCAGTACGGCCTGCGGCGGCAGCTGGAACCGCTGCTGGCTGGCATCTTCCAGCATGCTTTGCTCAGCATGATCGGATGGCACTTTTAGCGTGGCAAGCAGTGAATGCAGCGTGGGCGCAGGCTGCTGGCTGAGCGTCTGGCTAACCTGTAAATATTGCGTCAGCAGCGGGAACAGGCGGGAAGGAATCGGATCGCCGCTGTGCAGATTGACCACTTTCAGCGCTGACGTCCACAGCTTGACCGGCTGCTCGCCGGTAACGGCAGCCAGGCGCGCCACCTGCTGATTAAGCGCATGGTGTTCTGCGGGCAGCAGCGAACGGTCGGTAACGCGATTCTGCTGCGGCTGCGGGATCGCCATCTGTCCGTTTTGTAACATCGTCAGCACCTGACGCAGCTGGTCGGTATTCAGCGAGCTGAGCACGGTATGGCCAAACTGCTGGCGAATAAAGTCGCTGACCGCCTGGCGATTATTACCCTGAGGCAGCAGATCGCTCAGCTGTTGAAACAGCTGACGGGTCGCATGCGTATTCTGCACCTGGGAAAGACGCGTATTCAGAAACTGCTCGGCCGCCGGGAAATGGCGCGACAGCAGTCCCGCGTCATTTTTCACGCCGACCTCATGCCGCAGGCCAGCCCACAGCTCCGGGGATTTCAACGAGCTGAGGGACATGATTTTGACAATCAGCCTTTCCAGCGTGGTGCGCTGAGCGGGCGTCAGCGGCTGGTCTCCCGGGCCGGTTCGGCTGGTATCGGGTCGGTTTTCGACCGTCGTACGTTCGCCAGGTAATGGCGCACCGGGGCCACTAAGAGGTTGCATGGCAAAATCCTTAACTCAAAATTATCCGGGGCGCACCGGAAAAAGGGGATTGGCTATGATAACAATCCCGCTTTGCGATAGGTAGTGGCGAGGGGCCGCAGAGCCGATTATTTTTCAGCAATTTTCTGGCGTCCGGCCGTTTTTTTCAGGCGTAAAGGCGTACGCAGCCGCTGAGCCAGAATCACGCCGCACAGAGTAATGCCGCCGCCGATAAAATGGTAGCTGTGCAGCTTTTCATGCAGAAACAGTACGGCGATAACGGCGGTAAAAACGGGCGTCAGATTCATAAAGATCGATGCGGTGCTGGCACCCATTCGCATCACGCCCTGGATCCACAAAAAAGGCGCGATAATCGAAGCCGGAATAGCGGCAAACAGCACCAGCGGCAGGTTATGCGCGTTTAGCGAAACGTCCTTTGCCAGCAGGAAACCGGGCAGCAATAGCAGTACGCCAAACACAATCTGCACGTAAAGACTCTGCCAGTTCGGCAGTGGAATTGCCCAGCGGCGGGTCAGCACGCCATACAGCGCATAAGAAGTGGAGGCGGCAAACAGCATCAGTTCGCCAGTACCCATGCCCTGCGTTAACAGCTGCGCAGGATTGCCCTGGCTAATCAGCCACACCAGACCGCTAAACGACAGCACGCTGCCGATCAGAATGCCCACCGTCGGCGCAACTTTTAACAGCACGATACTGATTAGCACGGTCAGTAGCGGGATCAGCGAAACCAGAATACCCATCGACAGCGCGCTCACGCTGTGCGCGGCGTAGTAGGCCAGGCTCTGATAAAGCACCATGCCAAGCAGGCCGAGCGTCAATAATTGCCAGAGATGTGGCCCGATCGGACGCCGATTATGCCACACGGCAGGCAGCACAAAAGGCGTCAGTGCAAGCAGCGCAATTAACCAGCGATAGAAAGAGATAGCGGCCGGATCGATAGCGCCAGCGGAAATTTTGCTGACGATAGCGTTGAACGACCAGATCAACACCGCCATCAGCGGATAAAGGAAATTCATTCTTATGCTCAAATCAATAATCAGGCAGGAGAGTGTACCTTTGTCCTGCTACAAATTAACAACGATTATCACATTACTGCCACAGTCACCGCAGCATCACGCCGCCATTTTTCTGCATCCAGCCCGTTCGGTGAAAAAAAGTTGCCAGTTCATTCCCAATTGTCGTTTGTGTATTTTTTGTTACGTCAAGATACTCATGCTGATGAGACGGGAAATTAATGCTGTATATCAGCAACATAAGAAAAGGCTATGACTCACCAACCTGAAAGCTTTTACTCCTTTTTCGGTAAAGTACAGAATTAATTCAGGAAATGACAGTTGTGTGACAGCACAACGAAGAAAGGGAATTTGCACAGGAGAAAAGCACTAACGCCACTAACTCTATGCTATGCAGGAATAACTATGAACCCACCTAAACTGCACTCCGCGCTTGGCGACGGATTATCCAGTCGTCAGGTCACGATGATTTCAATTGCCGGTATTATTGGCGCTGGTCTGTTTATCGGTTCTGCCAGCGCGATTGCTACTGCCGGCCCGGCCATATTAATTTCTTATGCTTTGACCGGTTTTCTGGTTTTACTGGTTATGCGAATGTTAGGCGAAATGGCGGTAATACAGCCAGATTCGGGTTCTTTTTCCACCTACGCCGCCCGAGCGCTCGGCCCCTGGGCTGGCTTCACTATCGGCTGGCTGTACTGGTGGTTCTGGGTACTGATTGTGCCGGTCGAGGCGATAGCCGGAGCCAATATCCTTCACTCCGCTTTGCCTGCCGTTCCCGCCTGGGTTTATACGCTTTCCATCATGACTCTGCTGACCATTACCAACCTCTTCAATGTGAAAAACTTCGGTGAATTTGAATTCTGGTTTTCCATCATCAAAGTGGTAGCAATTATCGCTTTTATCGTCGTCGGCATTGTGGCGGTAAGCGGCTACTGGCCTCTGGCAAAAGTAAGCGGCGTGTCGCGCTTATGGGATCATGGTGGCTTTATGCCGCACGGTAGCGGCGCAATCCTTTCCGGCGTGCTGATTACCATCTTCTCTTTCTTCGGCGCGGAAATTGTGACCATTGCCGCCGCCGAGTCAAAAAATCCGGGCGAGCAAATCCGCCGCTCAACCAACCTGGTGGTGTACCGTATTGCCTTGTTCTATCTGCTGTCGATTTTTCTGGTGGTCTCGCTGGTAGGCTGGAACGATCCACAACTGAAAGAACAGGGAAGTTTTCAATACGTGCTGAACGTGCTCAATCTGCCGGGCGCAAATATTTTGGTCAGCACCGTAGTGTTTATCGCCGTTTGTAGCTGCATGAACTCCGGACTTTATACGGCTTCAAGAATGTTTTATTCGCTGGCACAGCGTGGCGACGCGCCAAAAGCCGGCACCCGCGTTTCCGCAGGCGGCGTCCCGCGCGTGGCCGTGCTTTCTTCCACGCTGGCCGGTTTTGCTGGCTGCTTCGCAAACTATGCTTTCCCCGGTAAGGTTTTTGATTTTCTGCTTTCCACAACGGGCGCCATTGCGCTGCTGGTCTATCTGGTCATTGCCGTTTCCCAACTGATTATGCGGCGGAAACTGGAGCGCAGCGGCCAGACGCCAGAATTTAAAATGTGGCTGTTCCCGTGGCTGACGCTGTTTACTATTGCCATCATCCTGATGGTGCTGGGCTATATGTTTATCTCACCCGACTATCGTTATGAAACGTTGATGACGCTGGCCGTGGCGGTGATTATGCTGATGCTGAGCTTCTACGTAACGCGTAAGCGAGCGGTGCAGAAAGTGACCGTCAGCAGCAAGATGCAGCCTCAGCGCCGCGCCGTTCAGGCAACTAAATAAAGGTGGGCTGATGACAAGGGCTGTCCGTGTTTCGGGCGGCCCTTGCTGCCTTACACCATACCTGTAGCACCCTTAACGGTGACTCAATTGCTCAGCCCTTGATGCCGGTTCACCAGTAACCTGCTGGGCCAAAAGTAAAAGCCGCTCCTGCCGCCTGACCCCCATGCCACAGCCTCTTACGCAGGTAATAGCAAAATCCAACCCTGCTGCCGATGTGTCTGTCCAACAGCACCCGCTTAATGAAAAACACTATCCATAGCCCGTTTCAATTGCCCGATTAATTTATATAATTGCGTCGCGCGATGTTAAAGATCGATACAGGAGTATCGAGCTGGGGAATAAGTAGAAATGAAAGCCAAAATAATCGCGAATATCTCTGGTTTAATTTCGGTATGGAAAACTATTTCTCCAGTTTAAATAATGGATGTTAGTAGAATGAAAGTTTTTATTATTAATTTGAAGCGCTCGGTATTGCGTAGGGAAAGTATTGAAAGAGAATGTGCTAAATATAATCTGGATTATGAATTTATTGATGCTATAGATGGGCGGCTGTTAACCTCTGCTGAAATACAGCAACATACGCGTAAACTTAATTATGCTTATAAACCTGGCGAAATCGGCTGCTCGCTTAGCCATATCAAGGTTTACCGCCTTATGTGCGCGCAAAAGATTAATACCGCACTGATTCTGGAAGACGACGCAAAGCTGATGCCGGATATAACGACCGTGCTGAACGCGCTCAATAAGGCCGAATACAGCAAAAAACCGACCATCACGCTTTTGACCAAAACGTTTCAATATCAGGATAAATGCCTTTTTCATCTCGACCAGACCCACCGGGTTTATCCCGTCATTGAGGCCTGCATGTCGCATGGCTATGTTATTAACCAGGCCGCCGCACAAAAGGTATTGGCAGCTTTTTATCCCGTATGGATGGTTGCAGACCGCTGGAGCCTTTTTAAAGAATATGCTGACTGTGATATCAATGCTGTTATTCCCCCGGTCATTGTCCATTCTGACCTTGCCAGCGCATCGACAATAAAGATGCCAGCAGATGAGGAAGATCATCAGTCCAAAAAGAAACAAATCTGGAAGGAGCTGCGCAAAAAGCGCCCGCTATCGGTCAGGTTAAAAAGAATGGTATGGTTGATGGGTAAGCGGAATTTTATAAAAATTGTTAAGTGCTGAATCTTTCAACGGCGCCAGTGGCGCCGCTCCGGCAACAACGCTTACGGCGGTTTTAATATTGCGACCAGTACGCTCCGGCAACAACGCTTATGGCGGCTTTAATATTGCGGCCAGTCCGCTCCGGCAACACCATTCGCCGCGACTCCTTTTGCCGCACGCTCAGGAGAAAATGCGTAGCGCCTGGCCAGTATGGTAGAGCGTAAAGCCATTTTCAAAGGCAGCGGAACGCAAAGTGGAGTGGGTCACCGGCTTATACTGCTGTAGCGGCAAAGGCAGCAGCGATTGCTCACCCGTGGTCAGATAGTGCGCAAATCCTTTTCCTACGGCGGTGCCTGTCGTGACGCCGCGTCCGTTATAGCCCGTCACGGCCAGCATGCCGGGCAGCGGCTCAAAAATACGAAAGGTATGGTTTGGCGTAAAGCCTATCGTGCCTGTCCAGAAGCATTCCCACTTTACATTACGCAGAAAAGGAAAATAAAACTTCAGCTGGCTGTTTACCCAGCCGCGAATATAGGCCGCCGGTTTTCCCTGCGCCGACCCCATACTGCCAAACAGCAAACGATTGTGTGCATCGCGACGAATACTGCTGAGAACCGTTTTGGTATCCCAGGAACCCTGACGCTCAGGGAAAATAGCCTGCGCATCGGCACACTCCAGCGGCGCAGAAGCGACCTGAAAATACCAGGCTTTAAAGAAGTTCTGCTTCACCGTATACCAGTCTTCCTCGGTATAGGCATTGGTGGCCAACACTACGCGCGACGCTTTAACTTCGCCTTCTGCCGTGGTGATAGTCCACTGCGTGCCGCTCCGGCTGACGCCTTTCACCGCGCTCTGTTCATAAATTGCCGCGCCGTTGATTTTGGCCGCTCGCGCCAGGCCTCGCGTGTAGGCTGTCGGGTTTAGCGTACCGGCGCGCTTATCCAGCAAGGCTGCCGGAACGTTGCTACTGCCGACCAGCTGCTGTGCCTGCGTCTGGCTAAGCATTTCGACAGGTGCGCCACGACTGCTGAGCTGTTCATAACGACGCGCCAAATCTTTCATGCCGTTGTCGTTGTGTGCCAGATGCAGCGTGCCGCTACGGGTAGCGTCACACGCAATGCCATACTTATCGACCAGCGAAAACACCAGCGCGGGCGCTTCGCCCATCATGCGCGTCACGCGTTCGCCGTTCTCATTGCCCAGGACCTTTAAAATATCGTTCGGCGGGATCCAGGCACCCGCATTGACCAGGCCGACGTTACGTCCCGAACCGCCGCTGGCGACGCTGCCAGATTCCAGTACGGTCACCGAAATATTATTTTCGGCAAGATGTAGCGCGGTCGAAAGACCGGTAATGCCGCCGCCAATAATAACGACGTCGCTTTCTACCGTTGACTGCAAACAGGGGAAAGAAAGGGGAAGTTCAGACGAGGTGTTTTCCCACAAACATTTCTGCTCCATACTGACTCCGGGCAATAGACTGCAATGATTGACAGAATTTTTATCGTGAAGCCGGAAAAAAAGAGCCGCTGATAAAGTCAGCGGCTACAGCCAAACTAATTGAATTTAATACCCTGAGCCAGCGGTAATTCGCGCGAGTAGTTAACGGTATTGGTCTGGCGACGCATATAGCTTTTCCAGACGTCCGAACCCGATTCGCGACCGCCGCCGGTTTCTTTCTCACCGCCGAAAGCACCGCCAATTTCCGCGCCGCTTGGGCCAATATTAATATTCGCGATGCCGCAGTCGCTGCCGGTAGCGGAAATAAAGGTTTCGGCTTCGCGGATATCGGTCGTGAAGATACAGGAGGAAAGCCCTTGCGGCACATCGTTATTTAAGGCAATGGCTTCATCCAGCGTATCGTAAGGCAGTACGTAAAGAACCGGCGCAAAAGTCTCTTTGCGGACAAATTCCGTCTGTGCCTCCAGCTCGACAATTGCCGGAGAAACGTAATAGCCCTGCGAATATTTATTATCCAGCACGCGCTCGCCGCCAAATGTTTTCGCACCGTGGGTTTTAGCCTGGGCCAGCACGTTTTGCATTGCCTTAAAGGCTTGTTCATCAATCAGCGGCCCAATTAATGAACCCTTGAGCGGATTGCCGATGCTGATATTGCTATAAGACTGTTTCAGGCGCTGCACAAGGTCGTCTTTTATTGAGCGGTGCACAATCAGGCGACGCAGTGAGGTACAGCGCTGGCCCGCCGTGCCGACAGCCGAAAACAATATAGCGCGTAGTGCCATATCCAGATCGGCAGCAGGCGTAACCACCATCGCGTTATTACCGCCCAGCTCCAGAATGCTTCGGCCAAAGCGTGCCGCAACCGCTGGCCCAATATCGTGGCCCATTCGCGTGCTGCCGGTGGCGCTGATTAGTGGAATTCGCGCATCGCTGGTTAACACTTCGCCCGCTTCCCGCTCGCCTAAAATTACCTGGCTTAATCCTTCCGGCGCATCGTCGCCAAACTGCGCGATAGCCTTGTTCAGCAGTGCCTGGGTAGCCAGTGCGCACAGTGGCGTTTTCTCTGACGGCTTCCATAAAAGGCTGTTGCCGCAAACCAGTGCCAGCGCCGCATTCCAGGCCCAAGGCGCGGTGGGGAAATTAAAGGCGGTGATAATGCCGATAACGCCCAGCGGATGCCAGGTTTCGCGCATGTGGTGGCCGGGGCGCTCCGAGGCGATAGTCAGGCCGTAAAGCTGACGTGACTGACCCACGGCCAGATCGCAAATATCGATCATCTCCTGCACTTCGCCCAGGCCTTCCTGCAGGATCTTGCCGCATTCCCAGGTAATTAACGCGCCCAGTTCTTCTTTGTGTTGGCGCAGCTGTTCAGCAAACAAACGTACCAGTTCGCCACGGCGCGGAGCCGGAATTTTGCGCCATTGAATAAAGGCGGAGTGGGCAAGCTCAATGCGTTGGGCTACTTCCTCTTTATTTTGCAAAGTAATTCGTCCAATTACGCTGCCATCAATTGGCGACGTAACGGGATAATTTCCTGCAAGATAATCATTTTCAGCGACGCCCATTCGCAGCATTAGCTCTTTAATCATTCCATCACCTGTTATTTATTGACAAAAAAATTGCGTAATTCAGTATTGATGGGAGTGACAGATGGAAACAAACGACATTTTTTATTCAATTCATTCCGGAAAGTTGTGACCTCATATGAATCGCCGATACATGCCCTCATTGATCTCTATGCAGTGTTTTGAAGCGGCCGCCAGGCATTTAAGTTTTACCAAAGCGGCGGAAGAACTGAATATCACCCAAAGCGCGGTCAGCAAGCAGGTTGGCCAGCTGGAAGCTATTCTTGCCACGGCTCTTTTCCAGCGCGTGCGCAAGCGCCTTCAGCTGACGCCAGAAGGATCGGTTTACCTGACAGAAGTGCGTAAGGTATTGACCCAGGTAGAAATGTCGACGCGCTACATGCTTTCCTACGGTAGCCGCAATGAAGTACTGAACGTCAATACGCTGCCGACTTTTGGCGTGCGCTGGCTAATGCCGCGCCTGAACGGCTTTCGCTTTAAGCACGCCAATCTTTATTTAAATATTTCGAGCCGCATCGATCTTTTTGACTTTGATAAAGAAAACATCGATATCGCTTTTTATTATGGTCGCGGCAACTGGCCCAGGGCGCACTGTACAAAATTGCTGGATGAAGTTGTGGTGCCGGTCTGTTCGCCCGACATCCTTCCCGCCGTGCCTTTGACCTCGCCGCTTGAGCTGACCCGGATGGTTCTGCTGCAAAGCTCTACGCGGCCTGAAGCCTGGCACGACTGGTATGAACAGCAGGGGTTTCATACGGAACACAGCTATCACGGCCCGCGCTTTGAGACGTTTATGCTGTCTATTCAGGCCGCGCGGATTGGCTGCGGCGTGGCGCTGGTGCCGCGTATGTTTGTCGAAGAAGAGCTGGCGGAGGGGAAACTGGTTATTCCCTGGCACTACGCGATGACGGACAGCCACAACGCTTACTATATTGCCGTGCCTGAGCACGCACACCAGGCACCCAAGGTGACCGCTTTTATGGCGTGGATCCAGGAAAAAGCGCCGTCGCTGAACGCGGCACCCTGAGCGATACCGGAAAAAAAGGAATGGATACCGCCTTTTTTTTCGTTTGAAGCAGCAGGGCAACTTTGTTTTTATCTTCCTTATCTTTTCCCCAGCAGGAATAAATAATGGAGCTGCCCTTCGTTAGCCAGTCAATAAATATTGTTCATCCCGTTTGTATTGAGCGTGGCGAAAATGCCGAGGTCTGGGATATTGCCGGTCGCCGCTATATCGATTTTATTGGCGGTATCGGCGTACTCAATTTAGGTCACTGCCATCCTGAAGTGGTTGAACAGGCTGCCGGGCAAATCCGCGCCTTAATGCATTCGGCATTTAATGCCGTGCCGCATAATAAATATTTGCAGCTAACCGAGGCGCTCAACGATTTTATTCCCCTGCATTACGATAAAGCTTTTATGCTGACCAACAGCGGTACGGAAGCGACGGATAATGCCCTTAAAATCGCGCGAGCCTGCACGGGTCGCCAGGCCGTTATCGCGTTCGATGATGCTTTTCATGGCCGCACCCTCGCGGCGCTGGCGCTTAACGGCAAGGTTAAGCCTTATAAAAACCGCATCGGCACGCTGCCGGGAACGGTATTTCATGCGCCTTTTCCCGGCAAAGATTCTGGCGTGTCGGCTGAAGAAGCCAAAGCGGCTATCTTGCGTCTGTTCGACGTTGAGGTCGACATTGAAGACGTTGCCGCGATTATTGTCGAACCCGTGCAGGGCGAAGGCGGTTTTCGCTGTCTGGATGCCGCTTTTGCCAGCTGGCTGCGCAGGCTGTGTAACGAATCCGGCATCGTGCTGATTATGGATGAGATCCAGTCGGGATTTGGCCGCACCGGCAGAAAGTTTGCCTTCGAGGCGTTAGGCACGGAGCCGGATCTGCTGCTGATGGGAAAAAGCATGGCAAACGGCCTGCCGCTGGCGGCGATTGCCGGACGAAAAGAGATTATGGACGCCTTACCGCGTGGCGGTCTGGGTGGCACTTATTCCGGCAACGTTGTCGCCTGCGCCGCCAGCCTGGCCGTGATTAAAACGATGACCGATGCACGCCTGGCTGAATGGGGCAGTGCAATGGATAAAGCGATTGTCGAAGCCCACCAGCGCTGGCACGGCAGCGACTTACCGATGGTTGGTGAACTGACCGGTACGGGCGCAATGCGCGGCATCGTCTTTAAGGATACGGCAAATGCCTGTGGCGCCGACCACCTTAGCGCACTGCTCGTCAGCGCACGTGAGGCAGGCGTGCTGCTTATGCCAAGCGGCCGACATCGCAATATCCTGCGGCTGTTAGCACCGCTGACCACGCCGCCAGCTATTCTTAAAGAAGGGTTGTTACTTATCGAACAGGCTCTTTTTACCCTGCGCGCGTAAACCATCATCATAAGGCCAGATTATGACCCAGCTTGTTTCGCCCGATCTTATTCGCGACAAATTCTCTAAGGCGATGTCGCTGATGTATCAACAGGAAGTTCCCCAGTACCGCACGCTGTTGCACATTGTGAAAGAAGTGAACGAGCGCTACCTCCTTGCGCATCCACAGACTTTTGCCACGCTGGACAAGGAGCAGGAGCTAAACCGGCTGGACGTAGAGCGTCACGGCGCTATCCGCCTGGGGACGGCGGAAGAACTGGCAACGATGCGCAGGCTGTTTGCCGTGATGGGGATGCTGCCGGTGAGCTATTACGATCTTTCTGCGGCGGGCGTTCCGGTACACGCGACCGCTTTCCGCGCCGTTGAGGAAAGCTCGTTGCAATACAATCCATTCCGCGTTTTCACTTCGCTGCTGCGGCTGGATTTGATCGAGGATGCGAAGCTCAGGGAGCAGGTAGAACAGATCCTCGCCAGACGGGCTATTTTTACGCCTCGCGTGCTGGAGCTGATGGCAACAAATGATAAGCAGCAAGGTTTGACGGCGGATCAGGCGGAAGAGTTTGTTGCCGAAGCGCTGAAAACCTTTCAGTGGCACAGCGAAGCGCAGGTCGATGTTGCTACCTATCAGTCGCTGCTGGAGCAGCACCGCCTGATTGCCGACGTCGTCTCTTTTAAAGGGCCGCATATTAACCATCTGACGCCGCGCACACTGGATATCGACAGCGTACAGCAGCGGATGCCGGATTACCAAATCGTACCGAAAGAGAGTATTGAAGGGCCGCCGCGACGTCGGGTGCCGATCCTGCTGCGCCAGACCAGTTTTAAGGCGTTAAGCGAAAAGATTGTGTTTACCGACAGCATCGAAGGCAGGCATACCGCGCGGTTTGGCGAAATCGAACAGCGCGGTCTGGCGCTGACGCCGCAGGGCCGCGCGCTGTATGACCAGCTTTTACAGCAGCCCGCCGAGGGTGACAGCGATGCCGCCGCGCGCTTTGCCGCTTTCCCGGACGATGAAGAAACGCTGCGTCAGCAAAAGCTGGGCTATTTTCGCTATCGGCTGGTGGCTGAACGGCTGCCTGTTGAAACAGCGTCGCGCGAACATCTCGACTCTTTACTACAGCAAGGCATTATTGAGGCCAGACCAATTATTTATGAGGATTTTTTACCGGTCAGCGCGGCGGGGATTTTCCAGTCGAACCTGGGCAGTGAAAGAGGCGCGGTAAGCAAAGGTAATCCTAATAAGGCTGCTTTTGAGCAGGCGCTGGGCCGTCAGGTTATCGACGAGTTTTCGCTGTATCAGCAGCTGGAAGATAACTCGCTGGCGGAGATTTTCGACGGGCGCTAATGCTTTTTGACTCAGGCCATAACTTAAGCCTAAAGTTAGCAGCATAAAATTCAGGCAGATATAGCGGGCGTTAGCCGATCATTAAGGAAATTCACGATGAAAACCAGACTGGTTGTTTTGCTGTTAACGTTATTTATTGGCTCAGGCAGCGCCTTCTCCGCGACGGAACAGGAGGTCGACCAACGGCTCGACGTTCTTTTCGGTTCGCATCAGGACTACCACGATTTTTTCGACAATTTGCAGAGAGCGGTAGCATCACAAAACCAGGTGAAAGTGGCCGCAATGGTCTCTTATCCACTGAAGGTAGGATTACGCGGTAAGGAAAAAACCTTCCGCAATCAGGATGCATTGCAAAAAAGCTATGACGCCGTGTTTACGCCAGCCTTGAGCCAGGTCATCGTTAACCAAAAATATGAAAATCTGTTTGCGCGGGATCAGGGCGTGGTGGTCGGCGACAGCGGGCAGCTCTGGTTTGGCGAGGTGTGCCAGGATAAAGCCTGCAAGCAAAAGCAAATCATGATTACCCGTATAAACCAGTGAATTTCTGTCAGGCCAGATTGCTTTCATTTATGAGGCATCGATAAATATGTTATCAGGACTCAACCATTTAACGCTGGCGGTCAGCGATCTCAACACAAGCGTGGCGTTTTATCAGCGGCTGCTGCAAATGGATCTGCATGCCGTTTGGGAAAGCGGTGCTTATCTGAACTGCGGGCCGCTATGGTTGTGTCTCTCTTACGATGCGATGCGGCAATATGTTGCACCCGAAAGCAGCGACTATACGCACTATGCTTTTACCATCGAACAGCAAAACTTCGCCGATTTTGTGATGCGTCTTCAGCAGGCTGGGGTGACAAGCTGGAAAGAAAACCGTAGCGAAGGCGAATCATTCTACTTTCTCGATCCCGACGGTCATAAGCTGGAAGTCCATGTCGGTGATTTACAGCAGCGGCTGGCGGCCTGCCGGAAAAATCCTTATCACAGGATGATTTTTAGCTAACTATTTTCTTCTCCCCGTTTTCCCGAATCCGGCAGAGCAGCCTTGTTCTGCCGGACCACCGCTGGCTGCCGCATCCCTTGCTTATCCCTGTCGGTAATTTATGGCAGAATACCGCCCCTCGCCGTGAGTAAACAGGAACCCTGATTGTGAAAATTCTCGTTGATGAAAATATGCCCTACGCCCGCGAACTGTTTGGCCGTACTGGCGATGTTGTCGCCGTGCCGGGACGTCCGGTGCCGCAGGCCGAGCTGGACAATGCCGACGGCCTGATGGTGCGATCCGTCACCAAAGTCAACGCGGCGCTCTTAGACGGCAAGCCGGTGAAGTTTGTCGGCACGGCCACGGCGGGCACCGACCACATCGATGAGACCTATCTGCAACAGCAGGGCATCGCCTTTTCAGCCGCGCCCGGCTGTAACGCCATCGCCGTGGTGGAATATGTTTTCTCTTCGCTGCTGCTGCTGGCAGAGCGTGACGGTTTTGCACTGAAAGATCGTACCGTCGGCATCGTGGGCGTCGGCAACGTTGGCGGTCGTTTGCAGGCTCGTCTGGAAGCGCTGGGCATTCGCACGCTACTTTGCGATCCGCCTCGTGCCGATCGGGGTGACGCAGGCGATTTCCTGCCGCTGTCCCGGCTGGTGGAGGAAGCCGATATCTTGACTTTCCATACGCCGCTGTTCAAACAGGGCGAGTACAAAACGCTGCATCTGGCCGATGAAGCTTTACTTATGGCGCTGAAACCAAACGCCATCCTGATTAACGCCTGCCGTGGCCCGGTAGTGGACAATCAGGCGCTGTTGAAAGTACTGGAAACGCGTAGCGATCTTAGCGTGGTGCTGGACGTTTGGGAGCCGGAGCCGGAACTTTCCCTGCCGCTGCTGGATAAAGTAGATATTGCCACCGCGCATATCGCGGGCTATACGCTGGAAGGCAAGGCGCGCGGCACCACGCAGGTTTTTGAAGCCTGGACGCGCTTTTTAGGCCAGCCGCAGCAGGTAGCGCTGGATACGCTGCTGCCCGCGCCGGAGTTTGGCCAGATAACGCTGCACGGCGAGCTGGATCAGCCAACGCTAAAAAGACTGGTGCATCTGGTGTATGATGTGCGCCGCGACGATGCGCCGCTGCGAAAAGTAGCCGCGATCCCGGGCGAATTTGACCGTCTGCGCAAAAATTATCTGGAACGCCGCGAGTGGTCTTCTCTGCGTGTCGAGTGCGACTCTGCGCAAACCGCTGCGCTGCTGCTGAAGCTGGGCTTTAACGCAGTTTATCAGGGCGCTTCCTGACTCCCGTTTACCTGCCTGTTGTGGTTGACGTGGACTACGAAAAAATCTGAATCCCGGGGCGGTGGTGTCACCGCCCTCTGTTTTTTATGTACATTATCTGGAGTAAACCAACATGTCTGACGGCTGGAACATTGCGCTACTGGGCGCGACAGGCGCAGTAGGCGGAGCAGTACTGGAACTACTGGCCGAGCGCCAGTTCCCGGTTGGTGAGCTGCACTTGCTGGCGAGCGAACGCAGCGCGGGTGAAAACCTGCGTTTTGAAGGCAAAACGCTGCTGGTGACCAGCGCGCAGGAATTTGACTGGTCGCAGGTACAGCTGGCCTTTTTTGCCGCCGGACGTGAAGCCTCCGCGCGCTATGCGGAAGAAGCCGCCAGCGCGGGCTGCCTGGTGATTGATACCAGCGATCTGTTTGCGCTGGAGCCGGATGTGCCTCTGGTGGTGCCGGACGTGAATTCTCAGGTGCTGGCGGACTACCGCAATCGCAATATCGTCAGCGTGGCCGACAGCGTGACCAGCCAGCTGCTGTGCGCGATCAAACCGCTGGTCGATCAGGCCGGGCTGGGTCGTTTGCAGGTGACCAGCCTGATTGCCGCTTCGGCACATGGCAAAGCGGCGGTGGATTCACTGGCGGGCGAAAGCGCGCGCCTGCTGAACGGGCTGCCTGCGGAAGAGACGTTCTTTGGCCGCCAGCTGGCTTTCAACATGCTGCCGCTGCTGCCGGATGCGGAAGGGAGCGTGCTGCAGGAACGTCGCCTGATCGATCAGGTGCGTAAAGTGCTACAGGACGAAGGCCTGCCGATTACCGTCACCACCGTTCAGGCACCGGTTTTCTATGGCAACGCGCAGATTGTCCATATAGAAAATTTACGCCCGATGTCGGCGGAAGAAGCGCGTGAAGCCCTGATGCAGGCGGAAGATATCGCGCTTTCTGATGAAGATGACTATCCGACGCAGGTGGGCGACGCCTCTGGAAACGTGCAGCTAAGCCTGGGCTGTATTCGTAACGATTACGGTATTCCGGAAATGCTGCAGTTCTGGTCAGTGGCGGATAACGTGCGCTTCGGCGGCGCGCTGATGGCGGTGAAAACGGCCGAGAAGCTGGTACAGGAGTACTTCTGGTAATGTCAGCAGGAGATTTGCCGCCACCCACGTACAAGCTGGCGCTGGGTATTGAATATGACGGCAGCCGTTACTATGGCTGGCAACGGCAGCAGGAAGTCAGAAGCGTTCAGGAGAAGCTGGAGAAGGCGCTCTCAAAAGTGGCCAATCATCCGGTCGTGGTTTTCTGCGCGGGACGAACGGACGCTGGCGTACACGGTACGGGGCAGGTGGTGCATTTTGAAACCACTTCGCTACGCAAAGATGCGGCCTGGACACTGGGCGTTAACGCTAATCTGCCGGACGATATCGCGGTGCGCTGGGTGAAATCCGTCGCGGATGATTTTCACGCCCGCTTTAGCGCGACGGCAAGACGTTATCGCTATGTGATCTATAACCGCCGTTTGCGTCCGGCAATCCTTCACGGTGGCGTTACGCATTTTTATCATCCGCTGGACGCCGAAAAGATGCAGCGCGCCGGCCAGGCATTACTGGGTGAAAACGACTTCACTTCTTTTCGCGCCGTACAGTGTCAGTCGCGTACGCCGTGGCGCAACGTTATCCATTTAAACGTTAGCCGTCATGGCGCCTATGTCGTAGTGGATATTAAAGCCAATGCTTTTGTGCATCACATGGTGCGCAATATTGTCGGTAGCCTGATGGAAATAGGCTGTGGAAATCAGCAGGAGAGCTGGATGGCCGAACTGCTGGCGGCGAAAGATCGCACGCTGGCAGCGGCAACCGCGCGGGCCGAAGGGCTCTATCTGGTCGCGGTTGATTACCCTGAACATTATGATTTACCACGTCCGCCGATGGGACCGCTGTTCCTCGAGGATTAACGCATTAAGGAACCCTGTATGGAAGTGATTCACAGCGTTATCGACTTTATTTTGCACATTGATGTTCATTTACAGGCGATGGTGGCGCAGTACGGCGTCTGGATCTACGCCATTCTGTTTTTGATTCTGTTTTGTGAAACAGGGCTGGTGGTCACGCCTTTTCTGCCCGGTGACTCGCTGTTATTCGTGGCGGGCGCGCTGGCGGCTATCCCGGACAGTGCGCTGAATGTGCACATGATGGCGCTGCTGCTCTGCGTGGCGGCAATTGCAGGCGATGCGGTGAATTACACTATCGGTCGGCTGTTTGGCAACAAGCTGTTCAGCAATCCGAACTCAAAGGTTTTCCGTCGCAGCTATCTGGATAAAACCCATCAGTTTTACGAGCGCCACGGTGGCAAGACGATTATCCTGGCACGCTTTGTCCCCATCGTCCGTACCTTTGCGCCGTTTGTTGCCGGTATGGGCAAGATGTCCTATCGTCATTTTGCCTTGTTTAACGTGGCTGGCGGCCTGCTGTGGGTGCTGCTGTTCTCCTATGCCGGTTACTTCTTTGGTAATCTGCCGGCGATTCAGAAAAACCTGCACTATCTGATCGTCGTCATCATTCTGGTTTCGGTCCTGCCCGGCATTGTGGAAGTGCTGCGCCATCGCCGTTCGGCGGCTCGTCAGCAGAAGCTGTAGCTGTCCCGGTAACGATAAACAGCGTGAAAGCCTGGCGAAAGCCGGGCTTTTTGCTTCAGGCAGAAAGACCGCGGCCAGCCGCAAGGCGTTGCGGCACCGGGATGGTTAGCCAGCGGGTAAACTCTCTGTCGGCGCTGAATGAAATAGCAGCAGAACGCAAGTTTTAACGCGGGCATCGGCCTGAATGAATAAAAGCGCGAACGGCTACAAGGTAATCATTGTGAAAAATCCGTGTGAAAAGCCACGATAACCCGTTGATGATTATGTAGCGCGGGCAAGCGTTTTATGATGTAATACCGCCTAATTCTCAGGCGATAATCTGTGTTAAGTATCTGATTTAGCACAACAAACAACATAACAGGTCATCAATGAGCTGGATTGAAAGAATTCTCAACAAGAGCACAATTACTCCTTCGCGCAAAGCCAGCATCCCTGAAGGGGTGTGGACCAAATGCGACAGCTGCGGTCAGGTTTTGTACCGTGCCGAGCTGGAACGTAATCTGGAAGTTTGCCCGAAATGCGATCACCACATGCGTATGCACGGTCGTGACCGCCTGCACAGCTTGCTGGATGAAGGCTCTTTAGTTGAGTTGGGCAGCGAACTGGAGCCAAAAGACGTGCTCAAGTTCCGGGATTCCAAGAAATATAAAGATCGTCTGGTAGCGGCACAGAAAGATACCGGTGAGAAAGACGCGCTGATCGTAATGAAAGGCACGCTGCACGGTATGCCAATTGTCGCGGCGGCCTTCGAGTTCTCCTTTATGGGCGGCTCAATGGGTTCCGTGGTCGGTGCGCGCTTTGTTCGTGCCGTTGAGCAGGCGCTGGAAGATAACTGCCCGCTGATCTGCTTCTCCGCTTCCGGCGGCGCGCGTATGCAGGAAGCGCTGATGTCGCTGATGCAGATGGCGAAAACCAGCGCCGCGCTGGCGAAAATGCAGGCGCGTGGTCTGCCGTACATCTCCGTGCTGACCGACCCAACCATGGGCGGCGTTTCCGCCAGTTTCGCTATGCTGGGCGATCTGAACATTGCTGAACCTAAGGCGCTGATTGGCTTTGCTGGCCCGCGCGTTATCGAGCAAACCGTGCGTGAAAAACTGCCGCCGGGCTTCCAGCGCAGCGAGTTCCTGATCGAGAAGGGCGCTATCGACATGATCGTGCGCCGTCCGGTAATGCGCTACAAGCTGGCCAGCGTGCTGGCAAAAATGATGAACCTGCCGCAGCCGCAGGAAGAGCAGCCGGAAGCAGAAGAGGCCACGCAAAGTCCAGAGGCGTGACCGATGGCCGAAAGGGCGCGCGTCGCCCTTTCTCCTATGAACCGTAACGTTGTGAACGGGATACATGGATAATCTTCCTCAAGCCACGTCGCCTCTGGCCACGTGGCTTCATTATCTTGAGAATCTTCATACTCAAGCTATCGAACTCGGGCTGGCGCGCGTTCAGCGCGTGGCGACACGCCTTGACCTGTTAACGCCAGCGCCCGTTGTTTTCACCGTAGCCGGGACTAACGGCAAAGGCACCACCTGCCGCACGCTGGAAACGCTGCTGATGGCGGCGGGTTATCGCGTGGGCGTCTACAGTTCGCCGCACATGCTGCGCTATACCGAGCGCGTACGTATTCAGGGCGCAGAGCTGCCGGAAGCCGATCACACCGCTTCTTTTGCCGATATTGAGCAAGGGCGTGGCGACACGTCGCTGACCTATTTTGAATACGGCACGCTGTCTGCGCTGTGGCTGTTCAAGCGCGCGCAGCTGGACGTGGTGATCCTTGAAGTGGGGCTTGGTGGCCGCCTGGACGCGACCAATATTGTGGATGCCGACGTCGCGGTTATCACCAGTATCGCGCTCGACCATACCGACTGGCTTGGCCCCGATCGCGAAAGCATTGGCCGTGAAAAAGCGGGCGTGTTTCGTGGCGGCAAACCCGCCATCGTTGGCGAACCGGATATGCCGCATACCATCGCCGAAGTCGCCGCTACGCTGGGCGCGCAGCTGCACAAGCGCGATCGCGACTGGTCATTTAGCGTGGGTGAACATGACTGGTCGTTTACGGACGAGCTGGGCACGCTGAGCGGCCTGCCTTTGCCGCAGGTGCCGCTGCCAAATGCCGCTACGGCGCTGGCCGCGCTGCGCGCGTCACCGCTCAAGGTGGATGATGCGGTGCTGTACGGCCTGGATAAAGCCGTTTTGCCGGGCCGTTTTCAAACCGTTGCACAATCACCCCGCATTATTCTGGACGTCGCGCACAACCCTCACGCGGCGGCCTATCTGGCCGGACGCCTGAGCGAACTGCCAAAAACCGGTAAGGTGCATGCAGTAGTAGGGATGCTGCACGACAAAGACATTATCGGCACGCTGGCCTGCCTGAAGCCCCAGGTTGATAGCTGGTACTGCGCGCCGCTGGAAGGGCCGCGTGGCGCAACGGCGCAGCAGCTGGCGGCGCATTTGCCGACCACGGCGCAAACCTTTTCCAGCGTGGCGGAAGCATTTAAGCATGCGTTACAGCAGGCGCATGAACAGGATATCGTGCTGGTGTGCGGATCTTTCCACACCGTAGCGCACGTAATGGAAACGATGGAAACGGAGAGTGGCAGTGGCAAGTAAGTTTCAAAATCGTTTAGTAGGGACCATTATCATCGTGGCGCTGGGCGTTATCGCGTTGCCGGGGCTGCTGGATGGCAAGAAAAAGCATTACAAAGAAGAGTTTGCCGCTATCCCACTGGTGCCTAAACCCGGCGACCAGCAGGATTCAGAAATGGTGCCGCCGGTGACGCAATCGCTGCCGGCACAGCCGCCGGAGGGCGCAGGCACGGCGGTGAAGGGCCAGACCAGCGAAAACACCTCGCAGGCGGAAAGCGGTTCTACCGCGCCGCAGTCCGGCAATCAGCCAACCGTGGTTGCGCCGCCGCCTGTGCAGCACGTTAAGCCTGCTGAGAAACCGGTCGAGAAGCCGGTTGAAAAACCGAAGACCGTACCAAAACCCGTCCAGAAGACAGAGCCTAAACCTGAATCCAGGCCCGTGCAGAAAGCCGAACCGAAACCGGCGCAGGAAAGCGCACCGTCTGGTCAGGCCTGGGTTGTGCAGCTGGGCGCATTGAAAAATGCTGCAAAGGTCAATGAAATCGTGGCGTCGCTCCGTCTTTCCGGCTATCGCGCCTTTACCGTGCCTTCAACGCCGGTGCAGGGCGAAATCACGCGCGTTTACGTAGGGCCAGATGCCTCTAAAGCAAAAATGCAGGCGTCCATTGGCGAGCTGAAGGGCATTACCGGCCTGGGCGGCGTCATTAAGCCTTACAGCGTTCGTTAGCCTGTTGCTATTGCTGAAAGAGCCTGTGCCTTTCAGCGCCTAAAAACCTGCTGCCGCCGCGCCGAATCTGGCGAGGCGGCAGCGGGTAAAAACTGCTAAATCAATTGGTTGCCGAGGCACGTCAGCCAACCTGTTTTTTCCTTTTTCTTGCAGGTTTCAGGTGGATTTTTTTCGCGCCCGGTTTTCATCAGGACGGTTAAGGAAAAGCTACGCAAACGTTTTCTTTTTCTGTTAGAATTCGCCCCGAACTCAGGTTACGCCGCTCTGTTGCCCATTATGGCCACAGAGAACGTGGCCTGATACAGGGGCACAGTCGCTGGAAGAGTTCATGGTCTGGATAGATTACGTCATTATTGCGGTTGTTGGTTTTTCGGCTCTTGTCAGCCTGATCCGCGGGTTCGTTCGGGAAGCTTTATCACTCGTCACCTGGGGTTGCGCATTTTTTGTCGCCAGTCATTATTACTCCTTCCTTGCTGTCTGGTTCACAGGTTTTCAGGACGAACTGGTTCGAAATGGAATCGCCATTGCGGTGTTGTTCGTCGCCACGCTGATAGTCGGGGCGATCGTCAACTTCGTGATTGGCTCGCTGGTTGAAAAAACTGGCCTGTCGGGAACCGACAGAGTGCTGGGAGTCTGTTTCGGGGCATTACGCGGCGTACTGATTGTGGCGGCCATGCTGTTTTTCCTTGATACCTTCACCGGCTTTTCCAAAAGCCCGGACTGGCAACAGTCCCAGCTGATTCCCCAGTTTAGCTATATTATCAGGTGGTTTTTTGACTACCTGAAAGGCACGTCGAGTTTTTTGCCCCGGTAATTGAGCCGGGGTTGCGGCTTATGAGGAAATGACCACATGTGCGGTATTGTCGGGATCGCCGGTTTTATGCCGGTCAACCAGTCGATTTATGATGCGTTAACGGTGCTGCAGCACCGTGGCCAGGATGCCGCAGGCATCGTTACCATTGATGCCTTACACTGCTTCCGCCTGCGTAAAGCAAACGGCCTGGTGAGCGATGTTTTTGAAGCCCGCCATATGCAGCGTTTGCAGGGCAATATGGGTATCGGCCACGTCCGCTACCCGACTGCGGGAAGCTCCAGCGCTTCTGAAGCGCAGCCCTTTTACGTCAACTCGCCTTACGGCATTACGCTCGCGCACAACGGTAACCTGACCAACGCCCACGAACTGCGCAAGCAGCTGTTCGAAAGCGGCCGCCGTCACGTTAACACCACCTCAGATTCTGAGATCCTGCTCAATATCTTTGCTCAGGAACTGGATCGTTTTCAGCATTACCCGCTGGAAGCAGAAAACATTTTTGCAGCGGTTGCGGCGGTGCATCAGCACGTTCGCGGCGCTTACGCCTGCGTAGCAATGATTATCGGCCACGGCCTGGTTGCCTTCCGCGATCCTAACGGCATTCGTCCGCTGGTTATCGGCAAACGCGCTATGGCTGACGGCCGTAACGAATATATGGTGGCTTCCGAGAGCGTGGCGCTGGATACGCTGGGCTTTGAGTTCCTGCGCGACGTTGCGCCGGGCGAAGCGGTCTACGTCACTGAAAAAGGGCAGCTGTTTACCCGTCAGTGCGCAGAGAACCCGAAATTCAACCCGTGCCTGTTTGAATACGTCTATTTTGCCCGCCCGGATTCGTTCCTGGACAAAATTTCCGTTTACAGCGCGCGCGTGCGTATGGGCACCAAGCTGGGTGAGAAAATCGCCCGTGAGTGGGAAGATCTGGATATCGACGTGGTTATCCCGATTCCGGAAACCTCCTGCGATATCGCGCTGGAAATGGCCCGCATTCTGAATAAGCCTTATCGTCAGGGTTTTGTGAAAAACCGCTACGTAGGCCGTACCTTCATTATGCCAGGCCAGCACCTGCGCCGCAGCGCGGTACGCCGCAAGCTCAACGCTAACCGTGCCGAGTTCCGCGGTAAGAACGTGCTGCTGGTGGATGACTCCATTGTGCGCGGCACCACTTCTGAACAAATTATTGAAATGGCGCGCGAAGCGGGAGCGAAAAAGGTTTATCTGGCTTCTGCCGCTCCGGAAATCCGCTTCCCGAACGTTTACGGCATCGATATGCCAAGCGCCACCGAGCTGATTGCGCACGGTCGTGAAGTAGATGAGATTTGCAAGCTGATCAAAGCGGATGCGCTGATTTTCCAGGATCTGGACGATCTTATCGATGCGGTACGTGAAGAAAATCCGGATATCATTCAGTTTGAATGCTCGGTTTTCAACGGCGTTTACGTCACCAAAGATGTCGACCAGCGTTACCTGGAGCATATCCAGTCGCTGCGCAACGATGATGCCAAAGCGCTGGCGCGTCAGAATGAAGTCGAAAACCTGGAAATGCACAACGAAGGCTAATGCCCTCGGGTGTCACAGCAGGTATGATGGGCCGGAAGCAATTCCGGCCCATTTTTTTTGGCGCGGCGGACTCAATAAGGACTCTTATGAAACGACTTATCATCGGTATCTCAGGCGCCAGCGGCGTAATTTACGGCGTGCGCGCGCTGCAGGTATTGCAGCAGGTCAGCGACGTGGAAACCCATCTGGTGATGAGCCAGGCCGCCCGGCAGACGCTGGCCCTGGAAAGCGACTATTCCGTGCGCGACGTGCAGGCGATGGCGGACGTGGTGCATGACGTGCGCGATATTGCCGCCAGCATCTCTTCCGGTTCGTTTAAAACCGATGGTATGGCTATTTTACCCTGCTCGATGAAGACGCTTTCCGGCATCGTTCACAGCTACAGCGATGGCCTGCTGACGCGTGCGGCGGACGTTATCCTGAAGGAAAGGCGTCGGCTGGTACTTTGCGTTCGCGAAACGCCGCTGCACCTTGGGCATTTGCGAATGATGACCACCGCCGCAGAAATGGGCGTGGTGATCATGCCGCCCGTGCCCGCGTTTTACCACCGTCCACAAACGGTAACGGATATTGTCGATCAGACGGTTAACCGCGTGCTGGATCAGTTTGATATCCAGCTTGATAAAGATCTTTTTACGCGCTGGCAAGGTGCATAGACGGCAGTCTTGTGCGCTCTGCTGGTGCATTTTTCCCGTTGTAAACGCTTTGCGTGCAGGTTTTGCACCAAAGCGAAGCATTTTTAGCGCTACGCTGCCTTCTTCCTTTGCGCGCAGTCGGCACATCCGTGCCGTCTGTCAGACCTCCGTCATCTTCCTGAACGCCTGCCGGTAAAAATGGCACGGAACCTGCACATCTCAAAGCGGGTAGACCCATAATAAAAACGCACTTTGAGGATAATCTATGAAAAAGCAGGCTGTGGCTCTTTCTCTGCTGCTGGCGCTCTCTGCCGCTGGCAGTGCTTTTGCTGCCGTACCAAAAGCGTTGCGCATCGGCACCGATCCCACCTACGCCCCGTTTGAATCTAAAAACGCGCAGGGCCAGCTGGTGGGATTTGATATCGATCTGGCCACGGAAATCTGCAAGCGTATGGAAACCAAATGTACCTTCGTGGAAAGCGATTTTGATGCGCTGATCCCCTCACTGAAAGCGAAAAAAATCGACGCCATTATCTCTTCACTTTCCATCACCGAAAAGCGCCAGCAGGAAATCGCCTTCTCTGAAAAGCTGTATGCGGCTAACGCGCGGCTGATTGCGCCGAAAGGCTCAAAGCTGGAGCCAACCGTAGCTTCGCTGAAAGGTAAAAACATCGGTCTGCTGCAGGGCACCACCCAGGAAACTTACGCTAACCAGTACTGGCGCACCCAGGGCGTAACCATTACGCCATACGCCAATCAGGATCTGGTTTATCAGGACCTGACCGCAGGCCGCATTGACGCCGCTTTCCAGGATGAAGTTGCCGCCAGCGAAGGCTTTCTCAAGCAGCCCGTCGGTAAGGATTACGCCTTTGCCGGTCCGGCGGTAAAAGATGAAAAAATCTTTGGCGTGGGAACCGGCATCGGCTTGCCGAAAGAGGATCCCGAGCTGAAAGCCGCTATCGACAAAGCTTTCGACTCCATGCGTAAAGATGGCACCTACGACAAGCTGGCGAAAAAATACTTCGATTTTAACGTCTACGGCGATTAAGAAAATCTGTCAGGGGGCGCTTGCTCTCGTTCTGCCCTGCGTTGCGCGGGGCAGACATATTTAATCGGCCAGGAAACTACCTATGCTGGATGGCTATTCTACAGTAATTTTTAAAGGGGCGATGGTAACGCTGGAGCTGGCCCTGAGTTCCGTCGTGCTTGCGGTACTGCTGGGCTTGCTTGGCGCGGGCGCTAAGCTTTCCGGCCGCCGCTCACTGGCAATGATTTTTGAAGGTTACACCACGCTTATTCGCGGCGTGCCCGACCTGGTTTTGATGCTGCTGATCTTTTACGGGCTGCAAATAGCCCTTAACCAGCTGACCGACCTGCTTGGCCTGGCCCAGTTTGATATCGATCCTATGGTGGCGGGTATCCTTACCCTGGGCTTTATTTACGGCGCCTATTTTACCGAAACTTTTCGCGGCGCTTTTATGGCGGTGCCGAAAGGGCAGATTGAGGCGGCTACTGCTTTCGGTTTTTCCGGTTCGCAAACTTTCCGCCGCATTCTGTTTCCGGCCATGATGCGCTATGCGCTGCCCGGCATTGGCAATAACTGGCAGGTTATCCTGAAAGCGACCGCGCTGGTGTCGCTGCTGGGGCTGGAAGACGTGGTAAAAGCCACGCAGCTGGCGGGAAAAAGCACCTGGCAACCGTTTTACTTCGCTATCGTAGCCGGGGTGATTTATTTGATTTTCACCACGCTTTCCAACGGCGTGCTGTGGTGGCTGACGCGTCGTTATTCCGTAGGCGTAAGAAGGGCAGACTTATGATCGATATCGTGCAGGAATACTGGAAATCCCTGCTGTGGAGCGACGGCTATCGTTTTTCCGGCGTGGCCATCACGCTCTGGCTGCTGATTATTTCCGTTGTGGTTGGCGGCTGCCTGGCCGTATTGCTGGCCATCGCCCGCGTTTCGAGCGTCAAAGCCGTGCGTTTTCCCGTATGGCTGTTTACCTATATCTTCCGCGGCACGCCGCTCTATGTACAGCTACTGGTCTTTTATTCCGGCATGTATACGCTGGAAATCGTTAAGGGCAACGAGCTGCTGAATGCCTTTTTCCGCAGCGGCCTTAACTGTACGCTGCTGGCGCTGACGTTAAACACCTGCGCCTATACCACCGAGATCTTTGCCGGAGCCATTCGCGCCGTGCCGCACGGCGAAATTGAGGCGGCACGCGCCTACGGTTTTTCCACCTTTAAACTCTATCGCTGCATTATTTTGCCATCGGCGTTGCGCATTGCCTTGCCCGCTTACAGTAATGAGGTGATTTTGATGCTGCACTCTACGGCGCTGGCGTTTACCGCGACCGTTCCCGATTTGCTGAAGGTGGCGCGCGATATCAACTCTGCAACCTATCAGCCTTTTTACGCTTTCGGTATTGCGGCGCTGCTCTATCTGATTATTTCTTATGCGTTAATTAGCCTGTTTCGTAAAGCGGAGCGGCGCTGGCTGGCGCACATAAAACCTTCATCGAGCCACTGAGTAGATCTATGTCCAAATTAAACGTAATCGAACTGCACAAGCGCTACGGCGAGCATGAAGTATTAAAAGGCGTGTCGCTCCAGGCGCAGGCGGGCGACGTTATTACCATTATCGGTTCTTCCGGTTCGGGTAAAAGTACTTTTCTGCGCTGCATTAATTTTCTGGAGAAGCCCAGCGAAGGCAGCATTATGGTGAATAACCAGCAGATTAACCTGGTGCGCGATACCGACGGTCAGCTGAAAGTTGCCAACAAGGAACAGCTGCGCGCGCTGCGCACCAGCCTGACGATGGTGTTTCAGCACTTTAATCTGTGGAGCCACATGACGGTGCTGCAAAACGTGATGGAAGCACCCGTGCAGATCCTGGGCCTGAGTAAAGCCGAAGCGCAGAAGCGCGCTATTCACTATCTGGATAAAGTGGGCATTGACGAACGGGCGCGGGCAAAATACCCGGTTAATCTTTCCGGCGGCCAGCAGCAGCGCGTTTCTATTGCACGTGCGCTGGCGATGGAGCCAGAAGTGCTGCTGTTTGATGAGCCAACATCCGCACTTGATCCGGAGCTGGTCGGCGAAGTGCTGAAAATTATGCAGAAGCTGGCGGAGGAGGGCAAAACGATGGTGGTGGTAACCCACGAAATGGAGTTTGCCCGTCACGTTTCCAGCCAGGTGATCTTTCTGCATCAGGGTAAAATTGAAGAGCAAGGGCCGCCAGACGCGGTATTTAATAATCCGCAAAGCCCACGGCTACAGCAGTTCTTATCGGGCGCATTAAAATAAAAGGCCGTTCAGGCGAGACCCTGCGCCGTCAGGCGTCTACAGCACGTCCGCCAGCGCTTCATCCAGCTGATACCAGCGAAAGCTGAAGCCGGACTCTTCCAGCCGTTTTGGCAGCACGTGCTGGCCGCCCAGCACCAGCACCGCAGATTCGCCCATCATTAGCCTGATGGCGCTGGCTGGCGTGCGCATAAAGGCCGGACGGTGCATCGCCTTACCCAGCGTGGCGGCAAACTGTTCATTGCGCACGGCATAGGGCGACACCATATTAAACGGCCCACGCAGCTCGGGACTATCCAGCAGCCAGAGGATGGCGTTCAGCATATCCTCCAGATGGATCCACGGCATATATTGCTGGCCGCTGCCAATGGGGCCGCCGATCCCTAACTTAAAGGGAAGCTTCATCTTGCTGAGCGCGCCGCCTTCTTTGGCAAGCACGACGCCGGTACGCAACAGGCAGACGCGCGTTCGGTCACTATCTGCTGCTTTCGCCAGGGACTCCCAGTGCGCGCAAAGCTTGTGGGTAAACTCCTGATGGCCGGGATCGTCTTCGGTCAGCACCAGATCGCCGGTGTCGCCGTAGAAGCCGGTCGCGGAACCGGAAATAAATACCTTTGGCGGCGTGCTGCTGGCGTTAATCAGCGTCGCGAGTTTTTCCGTTATCTGCCAGCGGCTTTCGCACAGATGCTGTTTTTGCTGCTCGCTCCAGCGCTTGTCGGCAATCGGCTCGCCGGCCAGATTAATCACGGCGTCGACGCCGTTAAGATCGCGCTGCTGATCCAGTCCTGACCACAGGCTAACCTTTTCGCCCAGCTTAGCGCGTGCGTTGACCACATCGCGGGTGACCACGCTTACGCTGTCGCCTCGTGATAAAAGGCGAGGAATCAGATGGCTGCCGATCAGGCCGGTGCCGCCCGTCAGTAAAATGTGCATGCTGCTCTCCTCAAAATGGTGAAGTAAAAAACCAACGGCCCGTCATAATCTTAGGCGAAGATAACGGGAAAGGGATCGGCAGCGGCAAGGCATAAATTAAAAACGAGAACGTCGTTTGAATAATGAATATTTCTGGCAATATTGTTGAGATATTGCCTTCTGTTAAAAAAATGGGTAAACAGGTTGCAGACGCCGCCTTGTGAGGAACTCAGGATGAATTATCCCAATGTCATTTTGTGGTCAGATGCCTGTTTTTTCAGTCCCTATGTGATGTCCACCTTTGTAGCACTTAGCGAGAAAGGTATTCCGTTTTCGTTGAAGCGTATCGATCTTGCCAGCAACGAGCAGCTGCAGGAAAATTACGGCCAGGTTTCTATAACGCGCCGTGTGCCCACGTTACAGATTGATGATTTTCAACTTTCTGAATCTTCAGCTATTGCCGAATATCTGGAGGAGCGTTTTCCCGCGCCTGAATTTGAACGCCTTTATCCAAAAAACCTGGAAAAAAGAGCCAGGGCGCGTGAAATCCAGGCCTGGCTGCGCAGTGACTTTTTGCCGCTACGCGAGGAAAGGCCGACGGAAGTGCTGTTTGCTGGCGAAACCTTTGCGCCATTGTCGCCAGAGGCGCAGCGATCGGCTGACAAACTTGTCACCGCCGTTACGCAGCTGGTGCCAACAGGCCAGCAAAATCTTTTTGGCGAATGGTCGATAGCGGATACCGATTTGGCCATTATGATTAATCGGCTGGCGCTACATGGTGACAACCTGCCGCCAGCCGTCGCAGAATATGCCCATTTTCAGTGGCAGCGCGCATCGGTACAGCTGTGGTTATCTGAATCCTCCAAAGGCCAATAACACGGCAGGATCATAATTTCAGGGCAGTCCGTGGCAAACTGCGCGGGCAGGCATAAATAAGCGCGAAGGCGCCAGACAAATAAGGGTTAGGGATGGTGGAGCAAGACAGCGGCACGGAGTGGGTGGATATCGTTAACGAAGACAACGATGTCATTGCACAGGCCAGCCGTGCGCAGATGCGGGCACAGTGCTTGCGTCACAGGGCAACTTACATCGTCGTGCATAACGGGATGGGCAAAATTCTGGTGCAGCGCCGGACGCAAAACAAAGATTTTATGCCGGGTATGCTGGACGCTACCGCTGGTGGCGTAGTGCAGAGCGGCGAAGAGATGCTGGAATCGGCGCGTCGTGAAGCAGAAGAAGAACTGGGCATTGCGGCCGTGCCGTTTGCGGAGCACGGTCTGTTCTATTACGAAGATGAACATTGCCGCGTCTGGGGAGGCCTGTTTAGCTGTGTTTCGCACGGGCCTTTCGCCATGCAGGAAGAAGAAGTAGACGAAGTCTTCTGGATGACGCCGGAAGAGATTACCGCGCGCTGTGACGAGTTTACGGACGATTCGTTAAAAGCGCTTTCGCTGTGGCTGAGCCGCAACGGTGAGCAAAGCTAAGCGCTACAGATAAAAAAGGCCGCGTGAGCGGCCTGACGATTTCCTTTAACGCAGTTATATGCCAGAACGATGTTTACGTAGCGATCGGGCTGAGAAAATAAAGCCCTTTCGCCGGGAGGGGTTAACTTAGCGTCACTGGTGTGATCGTAACGCCGCTTAAAATCACCAGTCATCCGGGCTTTCATCATAAATTTTCCGCACAGCAAACTTGAAGATATAATAGCCCAGAACTAATCCTGACAGGGTAAAAACTGCCAGGTAGTATCGGTATTTGCTATACGAAAAAAAAACAAACCACACTATATAAATAAGTGATAACCCACATACACCTATTCCAATCCCCTGAATGATGCGTGAGAGTGCAGCCAGTAGTAATTTATTCATACCTAAATTTTCTCAAAAAAATAACAGCAAGTCTGATGAAATTTATTACGATCTGTGAACCATAGTGCAGCGGCATCTTCAAAAGGTCTTGTTTTCTCTGCAACTATAAAATAAAGCAGATCCAGGTCGCCTGAATGCCTTAGTAGGTTATAAGCGCGCGGGTTGCGACGCTCTAAATCTCTGGAAACATATATGGATCGAGACATTGCTGAACCAATCGAAAAGATACCGCCTATTGTCATACCGGTAGCCATGCGAGGTACAAGTTTGGAAGAAAAAACATAGCCCATATTGGTAGTTGCCAATTGATTGAAAGCCATTTTACCCAGAAAATTGCCTCCACCTTTAGCAGACAATTCCTTCACTTTCTCAAAATCAACATACTCAAGAAAATTGTCAATAAACAGGCTGAAGACTTTTTCAAGGCTCTCCCTCGAAGCCATTCCATTTTTCACCATCCGAATTATTCTTTCTTTATCACGAAAATTAATGGCCCTACTATCTGTATCAATGTAGTCTCTACCCATATAGAAAAAATCTACTGGCAAACTTACAAAACCACGCATAAATCCATGGAAAAAATTGCTATCAATGTGAACTGCATCAACCATCTCATCCGCTAGTTTTTTGGCACTAACCATCGTTTTCATCCTTGTTCACTAACCTATTTTTTACATAAAGCGGTGTTATAGCGTAGTGGCCCCATGCTTTAATCCTTTGTGCAAAGATTTACAAAAATCTTAGTGCATGCCGAACACTCTGAAACCCATGCCGCGCCCGGCTTTAGCGTACCGGCAGATATTCTGCCTGAATCGTCCAAATTTTAATTGATCCTCGCGTAATTAACTTGATCTATTTTAAAAAGAACTATTGTCCAGGCCATAAAGTGATAACAGGATATTAGCTGTTGTCATGTTAATGACAGGGGGGCATTATGAGAAATTACAGAAGCTCATGAGCCAAAGGCTTGTGCACCTACGGGGGCTAACAACTGCCTCAGGTTATTAAGAAATCCAGTAATAGCCGGGAGACAATTCAAGAATGTTTCTGGTCCAGACGTAAAAAAGGCCGCGTAAGCGGCCTTTGTGCACACTGGTGTTTAGCGGGTTTCGCGTACGGCCAGGCGAGGCTGCGTTCTGCGGCCTAACATTCCCAGCCAGCCTGCGATGGCGGCTTCAACCAGCAGTATAATCAGTGTTACCCAGCTGGCTTTTGCAGTTGCAGCAGCGGCTTTGTCTCCGGCTTCACGCGCTTTCTGTGCCGCCTCGGTTTTCAGCTGCTGATATTTCTGGTAAGCCTGCTGATAGCTCTGCTGAGTCTGAGCAACGATCTGATCGACTTCCTGATCGCTTTTACCTGTGCGGGCCTTGATGATGTTTTTCAGCGCGTCAACGTCTGCTGCCTGCAGAGTTGCCTGATTGCGCTGCATGACGCCTTTAAACCAGTTTGCTAAATCAGTATCTGCGTTCTGCTGATCTTTAGCGGTATTTTCAGCCTGGTTCTGGGCGTTATTTTTTTCTTTGTTGGCATCCTGCTGCAGTTTTTCCGGCTGCAGTTCTGGCTTACCGGTCTGACGCAGGGTAGTTTCCAGCTCGTTCTGCACGTTGTTCAGATCGATATTGTTTTCCTGCAGCTTCTGCTTGATGTTCTGACCAACAGTAGGCGCAATGGAGGAGATGCCGTTACCCAGCATGCTGAAGCCTGAGCCAATCACGCTGGCCGTACCGCTAACCGCGCTGCTCAGTACTACCACCACCAGCCAGACGCACACCAGCGTATTGACTGCCCACATCAGCAGACCGTGTAGCGCGCCTTCACGCTGCGCCAGACGACCGGTGATATAAGCACCGGCACCCACAGAGATCAGCATGCTTAACCCGGTCCAGATAGTGGCACCGGTGCCCAGACCATCAAGAGGGTTCTGTTCTTTTAAAGGATCGATCGTGGTTGCGCCTATTGCCGTTCCTAAAATCGTTAACAGCAAATAAATAACCACGGATAAAATGACACCTGCGAAAATAGCGCTCCATGAAATACGCTTTAGCGGAATACCGCTATTAACCTCATTGTAAACCGGATGAATTTGATTATCGCTCATGAGAGAACTCCCTTGCCTGATATAGGTGTGTTTCCTGATTACATTATTATCGAAAAGACTCAATTTCTTGCCAAGGTAAGCCTGGCACCGGAAGCGGGATTCTACCAGGAATTATTTTTTACATTTAAAATCAACGTGTTGTTGTGTTTGATTCGGGTGAAAGCTTAATGGGAGAAGAAAAGAAGGATAACGGCAATAGTAAGGATATGGTTATTTTTGCCTGCAAAGAAGAGGCGAGCTTATATTGCTATAGCATAAGGCGGCTCTTGCAAGCCGCCTTAATTTAACGTGGCCGTCAGGCGTCAGCCTGCTGTGCCTGAATAGCGGTCAGCGCAATGGTATAAACGATATCGTCGACCAGCGCGCCGCGCGACAAATCGTTAACCGGCTTGCGCATACCCTGTAGCATTGGCCCGATTGAAATAAGATCGGCGGAACGCTGTACGGCCTTATAGGTTGTGTTGCCCGTATTGAGATCCGGGAAAATAAAGACGGTAGCGCGTCCTGCTACGGGCGAATTCGGCGCCTTAGATTTTGCCACATCGGCCATTATCGCGGCGTCGTACTGCAGCGGCCCGTCAATCACCAGATCGGGACGTTTCTCCTGTGCGATACGCGTTGCCTCACGCACTTTTTCCACATCGCTGCCGGCGCCCGAGTTGCCGGTAGAGTAGGAGATCATCGCCACGCGCGGCTCGATGCCGAAGGCCGTAGCGGAATCTGCCGACTGAATAGCAATCTCTGCCAGCTGTTCCGGGTTGGGATCCGGGTTAATGGCGCAGTCGCCATAAACCAGCACCTGTTCCGGCAGCAGCATAAAGAAGATGGAGGAAACCAGCGAGCTGTTGGGCGCGGTTTTAATCAGCTGCAGCGGCGGACGGATGGTATTGGCCGTGGTGTGAACCGCGCCGGAAACCAGGCCGTCTACTTCGCTACGTTCCAGCATCATGGTGCCGAGCATGACGTTATCTTCCAGCTGCTCCTGCGCCACAACCTCGGTCATACCTTTGTTCTTACGCAGTTCTACCAGGCGCGGGACGTAGTTTTCACGCACCTGCTGAGGATCGACAATTTCAATACCTTTGCCAAGCGTCACGCCCTGTGCGGCAGCCACGCGCTGGATTTCGTCCGGATTACCCAGCAGTATGCAGGTCGCAATGCCGCGTTCAGCGCAGATAGCCGCGGCTTTTACCGTACGCGGCTCGTCGCCTTCCGGCAGTACGATACGCTTGCCCGCCTGACGTGCCAGCTCGGTAAGCTGATAGCGGAAGGCTGGCGGCGACAGACGACGGCTGCGTTCGGAAGCGGCGGTCAGCGACTCAATCCATTCGGAGTCAATATGGCTGGCCACGTATTCCTGCACGCGCTCAATACGCTGGGTATCATCGCTCGGCACTTCCAGATTAAAGCTTTGCAGGCTCAGCGACGTCTGCCAGGTATTGGTTTTCACCATAAATACCGGCAGGCCAGTAGCGAAGGCACGCTCGCACAGGTGGGCGATGGAATCATCCATCTTATAGCCACCGGTCAACAGAATTGCACCGATTTCCACGCCGTTCATCGCCGCCAGGCAGGCGGCCACTACCACATCAGGACGGTCTGCCGAGGTCACCAGCAGCGAGCCGGGGCGGAAATGCTCCAGCATGTGCGGCAGGCTGCGCGCGCAGAAGGTAACCGATTTTATACGGCGCGTATCAATATCACCCTGGTTAATTACCTGTGCATTAAGGTGACGACACATGTCGATAGCACGCGTGGCGATCAGCTCAAAGCTCCACGGCACGCAGCCCAGTATCGGCAGCGGGCTATTGGCAAACAGCTGCTTAGGATCGATGTTGGCTACGCTGGCTTTGGTTGAGTCGTCAAAAATTTCGGACAGATCGGGACGCGTACGGCCCTGTTCGTCAACGGGCGCGTTTAGCTTGTTAACAATCACGCCGGTGATGTTTTTATTTTTGCTGCCGCCAAAGCTGTTGCGGGTCAGCTTAATGCGTTCCTGCAGCTCTTCCGGAGAATCATTGCCTGGCGACATCACGAAAATGATTTCCGCGTTCAGCGTTTTGGCAATCTCATAGTTCAGCGTAGGGGCAAACTGATGCTTGCGCGTAGGCACCAGACCTTCGACTAACACGACTTCGGCATCTTTAGCGCTTTCATGGTAGCGCGCGATGATTTCTTCCATCAGCACGTCCTGCTGGCTGGCGCTCAGCAGGGATTCGACGTGGCTCATTTGCAGCGGTTCTGCTGCCGGAATAGCAGAATTTTTGCGGATGATTAAGGTTGTCTGGTCAAGTGAATCGCCGCCGGTGCGAGGCTGGGCGATAGGTTTGAACACGCTCAGCCGTACGCCTTTGCGCTCCATCGCGCGAATAACGCCAAGGCTGATACTGGTAAGACCGACGCTGGTGCCGGTAGGAATTAACATGATGGTACGTGACACGGTAAACCTCTCGAAATCACACCCCTGGCAGCGGCGCTGACGCGTTGAGAGCTGGCTTAATCTGCCGTTAGCGCTACTGCCATGCGGGTTTCCTGGTGTCTGAAACAACACCGCCAGCCTGAGCTGACGGTGTGCGGGATTAAGCGGTCAGACGGCTGGCATCCTGGGCAATCACCAACTCTTCATTGGTTGGAATAACGATTGCCGGGCGCGTGCCTTCTTTATTAATAAAACCGGCTTTGCCAAAGCGAGCAGCAAGGTTGCGCTCGTGATCGACTTCAAAGCCAAGCAGTGCCAGCTTATTCAGCGTCAGCTCGCGCACCATCGCGGCGTTTTCGCCGATGCCGCCGGTAAAGATCACGGCGTCCAGGCGGCCATCCATCAGCGCGGTATAGGAACCGATATATTTGGCAAGGCGATGACAGTATACGTCCATCGCGCGCTTCGCATCTTCCTTGGTGGCGTAGTTATCTTCCACGTAGCGGCAGTCGCTGGTCACGCCGGTCAGGCCCAGCAGGCCAGACTCTTTGGTCAGCATCTTGTTAATGGCGTCCACGCTCATGCCCAGCGTATCGTGCAGGAAGAAAACAATCGCCGGATCGATATCGCCTGAGCGGGTGCCCATCACTAAACCTTCCAGCGGCGTCAGGCCCATAGAGGTATCAACGCACTCGCCGTTGCGAATGGCGCTGACGGAGCCGCCGTTACCGAGGTGACAGGTAATGATATTCAGCTCGTTCAGCGGCTTATTCAATACTTTTGCCGCCTGATGCGTCACATAATAGTGGCTGGTGCCGTGCGCGCCGTAGCGACGTACGCCGTGCTCTTTATAAAGATGGTAAGGCAGGGCATACAGATAGGACTCTTCTGGCATGCTCTGATGAAACGCCGTATCAAACACGGCCACGTTTTTATCAGAAAGATGCGGAAAATTCTTCATGGCTTCATCAATGCCGATCAGGTGCGCCGGATTGTGCAGTGGGGCAAAAGATGAAGCATCTTTAATACCCTGAATAACATCCTGATCGATAACGATTGACTGGGTCAGTTTCTCACCGCCGTGCACAATACGATGGCCTATTGCAGTAATTTGTGCGGACAGCTCTGGTTTTTGTGCCAGAATAGTTTTAACGATAAAGTTAAGAGCCTCGCTGTGAGCTGCGCCAGCGCCTAATTCGGCTTCCTCTTTATTGCCGTCCAGTTTCCATTTAATGCGCGCTTCGGGTAGATGGAAACATTCAGCTAAACCGGAAAGGTATTCATCGCCGCTTGCGGGATTGAGAATGGCAAATTTTAACGACGAGCTACCGCAATTCAAAACCAGAACTAACTTACTCGACATGGGAGATCCTGTTGGTTGAGGGTGGCGAAAAAAAACTCAATCAGACTATCAGCGTAGCGCATGAAAGCTGGTACATTAATGATGAACATCATGCTGACGGCACATTTTGTCCGAAAGCAAAAAATTTCATAAAAATCCCAAGATTTTTTGAACTTGTGCAGGCGGCAGCGTTCAGATCTGTCTAAAGGCGCAGCAAGCACGTAACAGCCAGTCAACAATCGCGCACAGGATAACCAGAGTGCCCTGTAAAGACAAAATTTTTTGAAAGATGTCAGATAAAGTTGTTGGGTTGTGCATTATGTTTAATTTTTATCCCTGAAGTTGAGGTCAACCATGGCAAATGAATCCGGCACTGTCGGTTGGTTTAAACTGTTCCAGAACGGGCAGCACTATATGAAAACGTGGCCAGCCGATAAGCGCCTTGCACCGCTGTTCCCGGAGAACAGGGTCACAACGGCGACGCGCTTTGGCATTCGTTTTATGCCGCCGCTGGCCGTCTTTGCCATGAGCTGGCAAATTGCGCTTGGTGGCCAGCTGGGGCCCGCCGTGGCAACCGCGCTGTTTGCCTGTAGCCTGCCGATGCAGGGACTGTGGTGGCTGGGCAAGCGTTCCGTGACGCCGCTGCCGCCTACGTTGCTGAGCTGGTTCCATGAAGTGCGCGAAAAGCTACAGGCCGCAGGCCAGGCGCTGGCACCGCTCGAAGGTAAGCCGACCTACCAGTCGCTGGCCGACGTGCTGAAACGGGCCTTCAGGCAGCTGGACAAAACGTTTCTCGACGACCTTTAACGTAGCGCCATTCGCCACTTCGGTGGCGAAATTTGGTCTGGGTCAAAAAAGCCGCTGTTTGCCGTGTCGACAGGCGGCGGTTGTGCAATCCTTGCGCCATCCTAATCTCATTTTGTCCAGCGGACACCGGGAGTTAATGATGGAAATGACCCACGCGCAACGTTTAATCCTCTCTAATCAGTATAAGCTCATGAGCCTGCTCGATCCTGACAGCAGCGAGCGCTATCACCGTTTGCAAACTATTGTCGAACGCGGCTACGGGCTACAGCTCCGCGAGCTGGACCGCGAGTTCGGCGAGCTTCCCGAAACGGTTTGCCGCACCATTATTGATATCATGGAGATGCATCACGCCCTCCACGTGTCCTGGACAAATCTGAAAGATCCCTCATCTGTTGAAGAGCGCCGCCTGCTGTTTTTAGGCTTTGATGCCGCGACTGAAGCGCGCTACCTTGGCTATGTGCGGTTTATGGTACAGATTGAAGGCCGCTATACTCAGTTTGATGCAGGCAGTCACGGCTTTAACGCCCAGACGCCAATGTGGGAAAAGTATCAACGTATGCTGGCTGTATGGCACACTTGCCCCAGACAGTACCACCTGAGTGCGAATGAAATCGCACAAATCATCAACGCCTGAGAAGGAAAAAGTAGTGAAGTGTAAAGGTTTTCTGTTTGATTTGGACGGCACGCTGGTGGATTCACTACCGGTGGTCGAACGCGCCTGGACAAACTGGGCATCGCAGCACGATATCGCAGCCGATGACGTGCTGAACTTCATCCACGGCAAGCAGGCTATCACCTCACTGCGGCACTTTATGGCCGGGGCCTCTGAAGAGACCATCCAGCAAGAGTTTCTGGCGCTGGAGAAAACGGAAGCCGAAGACACCGAAGGCGTGGTGGCTTTACCTGGCGCGGTACAGCTGCTCGCCACGCTGAACGAGCTGCATATCCCCTGGGCGATTGTCACTTCGGGTTCCGTGCCCGTTGCTTCTGCACGACGTAAGGCGGCAGGCCTGCCAGAGCCAGAGGTGTTTGTCACCGCTGAACGAGTGCAGAACGGCAAACCGGCACCGGATGCCTATCTGCTCGGCGCGCAGCTGCTGGAGCTGGAGCCGGAAGAGTGCGTGGTGGTGGAAGATGCCGCGGCGGGTATTCTCTCCGGCCTGGCCGCCGGTAGCCACGTCATTGCCGTCAATGCGCCAGCCGGGTCGCCGCGTCTGGAGGATGTGGATATGCTGCTTACCTCGCTGGAAGAGCTGATTATCAATAAAAACGGTGATGGCACCATCGACGTTCACCGAAAGCACTAAGATATGATTTAGCCCCGCATCCGCGGGGCTTTTTTATGGCATTCTGCGGAAAATTTTTCTCACAGGCAGGAAGCAAAAGTGAATGCGGATCTGATCCGGGTGCTTATTTTGCTGGCGATAGCGATTGTCCTCTTCGTCAGCGGCAAAATACGTATGGACGTCGTGGCGCTGCTGGTTATCGTCGCTTTCGTGCTGAGCGGCACGCTGAGCCTGCAGGAAGCCACGCTGGGGTTTAGCGACGCCAACGTTATCCTTATTGCCGCCTTATTTGTGATTGGCGAAGGGCTGGTGCGTACCGGTGTCGCGTTAAGAATGGGCGAGTGGCTGATGAAAATGGCGGGCAGCAGCGAAACCAAAATGCTGACGCTGCTGATGCTTACCGTCGCTGGCCTCGGTGCCTTTATGAGCTCGACGGGCGTGGTCGCCATCTTTATTCCCATCGTGCTTAGCGTCTCGGCAAAGATGAACCGCTCCCCCGGCAGGCTGATGATGCCGCTGAGTTTTGCCGGACTGATCAGCGGAATGATGACGCTGGTCGCCACGCCGCCCAATCTGGTCGTGAACAGCGAGCTGGTACGCGAAGGGCTGGCGGGCTTTAGCTTTTTCGACGTAACGCCCATTGGCCTGGTTGCGCTGGTATTGGGCATCGGCTATATGCTGCTGGCCCGTCTCTGGTTAGGGAAGGGAGAACCGGCAGGCAAAAAAGGCCAGGAAAGAACCTTCCGTGACCTCATCCGCGACTACAAATTAAGCGGCAGAGCGCGTCGCCTTGCCGTTCATCCCGAATCGCCTTTAATTGGCAAGCCGCTCGACGATCTGCAACTGCGTGAACGCTATGGCGTTAACGTTGTTGGGCTGGAGCGCTGGCGCAAATTCCGGCGGATTATGGTGCCGGTAACGGGCGCAACGCAGTTTCGCGCGCGCGACGTACTGCTGATTGATATGTCCGCCGCCGATGTTGATATTCGTGAATTCTGTAGCGAGCACCGGCTTGAGCCGATGATCCTGAGGGGAGAATATTTTTCCGATCGCGCGCAGGATGTCGGCATGGCGGAAGTGCTGATTTTCCCGGACTCGGCGCTACAGGGAAAAACGCTGCGGGAAAGTTCATTTCGCTCTCGTTATGGCGTTAGCGTCATCGGGATCCGGCGGCGGGGGGAAGTCATGGAGGGCGCGCTGAGCGATCTGCCGCTGGAGCTGGGCGACTGCCTGCTGGTCATCGGCGACTGGAAAAAAATCACTCAGCTTCAGCAGCAGAAGCGCGACGTGCTGCTGTTAAGCCTGCCGGCGGAGGTTAAAGAGGTAGCGCCGGCCAGCAGTCAGGCACCGCACGCTATTTTTTGCCTGGCGCTGATGGTTGCCATGATGCTGACCAATGAGATCCCCAATCCCGTTGCCGCGCTGATTGCCTGCCTGCTGATGGGTAAATTTCGCTGTATCGATATGGAAAGCGCCTATCGGGCCATCCACTGGCCAAGCCTGATCCTGATCGTCGGCATGATGCCTTTTGCGCTGGCGCTGCAAAAAACCGGCGGTATCGCGCTGATTGTGGATGGGCTAATGGATCTGGCTGGCGGCTATACGCCGCGCGTAATGTTACTTTGCCTGTTTATTCTGTGCGCCACCATCGGGCTTTTTATCTCCAATACCGCAACAGCGGTACTGATGGCACCGGTTGGCGTAGCGGCCGCGCATCAGATGGGCGTTTCGCCTTATCCGTTCGCGATGATCGTAGCGGTAGCCGCTTCTGCCGCCTTTATGACGCCGGTTTCCAGCCCGGTCAACACGCTGGTGCTGGGGCCAGGCGGCTATCGCTTTAGCGACTTTGTAAAAACGGGCGTGCCTTTTACTTTGCTGATTATGGTGGTGAGCGTGCTGCTGGTGCCGCTACTGTTCCCGTTTTAAAGCTGGCCTACAGCGATTCCTGGCTGATTTCATCCAGCGACAGGCTGAAGCTGGGGACAAACACCTCGACAAAATAGTCCATTTCCGGGCTGTGGCGCTCGGTAAGCGTTTTTTCGAGGCGCGCCTTAGCCAGCTGAAACTCATGGTTTCCGGCAGAGAGTTCTTCCAGGCATTTCAGATAGGCGCACAGCGCGTCGGCCTGCTTGACGATGGCGTTTTCCTCTTCGCTACGCTGTTGTTCATCCAGCAGCGGCTGCCAGGCGTTGCGCAGCTCCTCGGGCAGCATATCAACCAGCTTTAGCTGGGCGATTTTTTCAATCTTTTTATACTCGCTGGCAATCTGGGCGTTGTAGTACTTAACCGGCGTGGGCAAATCGCCCGTCAGCACCTCGCTGGCGTCATGGTACATGGCCATCAGCGCAATGCGTTCGGCATTGAGATTGCCGTTAAATTTTTGATTTTTGATCACGGCAAGCGCGTGGGCAACCATAGCAACCTGCAGGCTGTGTTCGGATACGTTTTCCGTACGCACATTGCGCATCAGCGGCCAGCGATTAATCAGTTTCAGGCGGGAAAGGTGAGCGAAAAAATGACTTTGGTTCATAAAACGGTTTCCTGTGCTTGACGGCCAGAGGCGGGCTCTGGCGTCACAGTATAGCCGTTTCAGCAGCGGGAATGCAGCGGATATCCTCAGACGCCTGCCCGCCGCTCAAAGCGTTGAACGCTACTGGCGATAGCCTTCCAGGAAGCGGCCAAATTTACCGATAGCCATTTCCAGATCGTTGACGTGCGGCAGGGTGACAATACGGACGTGATCCGGCCACGGCCAGTTGAAAGCGCTGCCTTGCACCAGCAGAACTTTTTCCTGCAGCAGAAAATCCAGCACCATTTTCTGGTCGTCATGCAAATTGAATTTTTTCGCGTCAATCTTAGGGAACATATAGAGCGCGCCGTCCGGCTTCACGCAGCTGACGCCCGGAATATCATTGATCAGTTCCCAGGCGCGCTGGCGCTGCTCATACAGCCGACCACCGGGCACGATAAATTCGCTGATGCTTTGATAACCGCCAAGCGCGGTTTGAATCGCGTGTTGGGCCGGAACGTTGGCACACAGGCGCATCGAAGCCAGCATTTCCAGACCTTCAATATAGCCTTTGGCATGTTTTTTCGGCCCGTTCAGCACCATCCAGCCCTGACGGAAACCCGCCACGCGATAGGTTTTGGACAAACCGTTAAAGGTAATCGTCAATAAATCCGGTGCCAGCGCGGCAATGGAATGGTGCTGGGCGGCGTCATACAAAATTTTGTCGTAAATTTCGTCAGCAAAAATAATCAGGTTATGCTGGCGGGCCAGTTCCACAACTTCCAGCAGCAGCTCCTTGCTGTACACCGCGCCGGTTGGGTTGTTAGGGTTAATTATCACTATCCCGCGCGTGCGCGGCGTGATTTTGCTGCGGATGTCGTCAAGATCGGGGAACCAGCCCGCCGACTCATCGCAAAGATAGTGCACCGCTTTTCCACTGGACAGGGAAACCGCAGCCGTCCACAGGGGATAATCGGGTGCCGGAACCAGCATCTCATCACCGCTGTTGAGCAACGCCTGCATTGACTGAACAATCAGTTCAGACACGCCGTTACCGATATAGACATCTTCAACGGTGACTTCACGCAGGCCGCGTGCCTGATAGTGCTGCACGATAGCTTTACGTGCCGAATAGAGTCCTTTTGAATCACAGTAACCCTGCGCGCTCGGCAGGTTACGGATTACATCGACCAGGATTTCGTCAGGCGCTTCAAAACCAAAAGGGGCGGGATTGCCAATATTAAGCTTGAGGACTTTGTTGCCTTCTTCTTCAAGGCGTTTGGCTTCTTTTAGTACCGGGCCACGGATGTCATAACAGACGTTATCGAGCTTGCTGGATTTATCAATTGGGGTCATTTCATTCGCCTTTGGCTTAGCCGCATTCCTGCCGTGGAAAAGTAAACCCGCACAATGTACTCCTCTCGCTGACGCTTTTGAAGTGGGGCGGCTGGCTTTGGCGTAACAGGAGCGCGTTTCTTGAGAGCGGTTTTGCAAACGCCATCGAAAAAACACACGCAGCAAAAATGGCTTAAACGGTAAAGGTTTAACAAAATTCACGCCTGAAGCAGGCAGAAAAATGCAAAAAGATGCGTCAGGACGCAAGTAAGAGGAGTTTTTTTGTCATTTTTAGGTAAAATAAAGTGCATTGATGCGATGTGTAACTATAAAGCATTTCTTAACTTTTAGTGTATAATCTACTCAGGTGCCAGATAAGCAATTGCAAAGCAGAAAAGTGCAAATCTACGTAAGGCGCTGGCTTGCATGCTGACATATTGTTACCAATTGATAAATTTTTATGCTCTGAGGGAGGGGTGAGACGCCATTCTCAATAAAAACTTATTTTACTGATAAGAATAATCGGATTTGGGCTTAAAAAGTAATCGACAGTATGTCAGGATAATAGTGGAGATACCGCGTGCTTCACGCGCGGGTTTCCAGCGAGGCGGTAAATGTAGTTTATCGTCCTTAATGTTAAGTTTTTTTTATTATTATTCCGCTGTAACTACAGCGTGATGGTCGTTCAACTTTCAATGGCAGTTCTACATTGACAGCATCGTCGCTGAGCACGTAATGGTGGCCGACGAAGTAAATGGGTTTAAGCGTTGTTGTTCCTTTACCGGTCAACTGCGCGCAGTAGTGATGTACAGACGCACCGCCCGTCAGCGACTTTGTTGCGGCATTAGTCGGGCATATTGGGTCGCTGGGGTTAGCGCGTCTGCGAGTACGGTAATGGCGAACGGCAACGTTCGTAGTATTACATGATTATTACCTCTGTATCTTACTGATAGAGAAGGTAATAACACCAGGGTAGCAGTATATTAAAAATCTTATAAAGTGAATAAAACATGACCAGTGCAAATCGTCCAATCCTCAATCTCGATCTGGATCTGCTGAGAACCTTTGTGGCTGTCGCCGATCTTAACACCTTCGCGGCAGCTGCCGCGGCGGTATGCCGTACGCAGTCTGCCGTCAGCCAGCAGATGCAGCGTCTGGAACAGCTGGTAGGTAAAGAGCTGTTTGCTCGCCACGGCCGTAACAAGCTGTTAACCGAGCACGGCATTCAGCTGCTGGGTTACGCGCGCAAAATCCTGCGTTTTAACGATGAAGCCTGTACTTCTTTGATGTACAGCAATATTCAGGGTGTGCTCACCATCGGCGCTTCTGACGATACTTCAGACACCATTCTGCCTTTCCTGCTGAACCGGGTAACTTCGGTTTATCCAAAACTGGCAATTGATGTCCGCGTTAAGCGTAATCCTTTTATGATGGAAATGCTGAATCAGGGTGAAGTTGATCTGGTGGTTACCACCTCCAGTCCAATGAACTTTACCTGGCAGGTACTGCGTACTTCGCCAACGCTGTGGTATTGCGCGGCAGATTACGTTTTCCAGCGTGGAGAAGCTATCCCCCTGGTTTTACTGGATGAACCAAGCCCGTACCGCGATATGGCCATCGATCACCTCAACGAGGCGGGCATTCCATGGCGCATCTCTTACGTGGCATCCACGCTGGCGGCAGTTCGCGCTGCCGTTAAAGCGGGTCTGGGCGTTACCGCGCGTCCGGTAGAGATGATGAGTCCGGAGCTGCGCGTAATGGGCGCAGCCGAAGGTCTGCCGGTGCTGCCTGATACGGAATACCTGCTGTGCCGTAATCCGGAAAGCGACAACGAACTGGCTCTGGCCATTTTCAACGCGATGGAATCCAGTAACGATCCGTACAGCCTGGCAGCCAGCGCACAGGATAGCTCTGTTTTCGCTGACGAAGATGAGTAATTATTTATTTTAATTTAGATAAATAATATCAAATAGTTACGTTAAAAACGTGAATAAAACAGACCTTCTGAGGGTTTTAATCTTCAGAAGGTTTTTTTATGGGATTTTTTTACCGTCACAACCCGCATTTTTACCTCTGATTACTTTTCAACTGCTGTAAAAAACAGCATGGCGTTTTCTTGCTCATCAACAATACTCTTTTGGCAACGGGCTAATCAGCGTTGAATTGATTTTGCTCAGTTCTGGTCGCTTACTTTTTTCTCTAAAAATACCAAACCTTGTTCTGGATCAAAAAAATAACCCTTGTAAGGGGAGGGAAAAGTACCTGATTCCTGCGAGAATAGGCACCGTTAAATCCGTGATCCATACAGGGAAATACCCGCTACACTGTAGATGACGAAGCTCACTGACACGATTTAGCGCAATTTTTGCGCATCAAATGTTAAATAAATGCTACTTATGTAAAATAACCTGTGGATACTTTTATCAAAGTTGACAAAAGGTTATATAAAGGAGTAAAAAACCCCATAAAATTGCTGCTTAATCTATAAAGACAGCATCGTTTATCTGGTTTTTTATTTTTTCCCTTGAATCGAGGCATCAGTCAACTGCCACTCAACAGAGCAGCATGTCTGACGCCCCTTTATTGAGTTAAGCAGAGTGTATGTCAACAACCACTGAAGTCGTCGCTCATCACTGGGCATTTGCTGTATTTCTGGTCGTTTCTATCGGTCTGTGCTGCGCAATGTTGGCCGGGGCATGGTTTCTGGGCGGAAAAGCTCGCGGAAGGTATACAAATACACCTTTTGAATCGGGTGCCGCGCCTGTCGGTACAGCTAAACTGCGCATGTCCGCTAAGTTTTATCTTGTCGCCATGTTCTTCGTTATTTTTGACGTAGAAGCCCTCTATCTGTACGCATGGTCGACCGCCATCCGCGAAAGCGGCTGGATCGGCTTTATCGAAGCCACCATTTTCATTTTGGTACTGCTTGCTGGTCTGGTTTATCTGGTGCGGATCCGCGCGCTGGACTGGGCGCCTGCACCTCGTCGTGTTGTCGCTAAATCAACCACCGTTTCGCATTCCAATCGTCATACGCAGTAAAGCGAGGCAAAACAATGGACTATACGCTAACCCGCGCAGATCCGAACGGCGACAACGACCGTTATCCGCTGCAGAAACAGGAGATCGTCACCGATCCGCTGGAGAAGCACGTTCATCAAAGCGTCTATATGGGCAAGCTCGAACATGCACTGCATGACATGGTGAACTGGGGGCGAAAAAACTCCCTGTGGCCATTTAACTTCGGGCTGTCATGTTGTTACGTAGAAATGACCACTTCTTTCACCTCCGTGCACGACGTTGCGCGCTTTGGGTCGGAAGTTATTCGCGCCTCGCCTCGTCAGGCAGACTTTATGGTGGTGGCCGGTACGCCTTTCACCAAAATGGCCCCGGTTATTCAGCGCCTGTACGATCAGATGCTGGAGCCAAAATGGGTGATTTCCATGGGTGCCTGTGCTAACTCCGGCGGCATGTATGACATCTATTCGGTGGTGCAGGGCGTCGATAAGTTTTTACCTGTTGACGTTTATATTCCTGGCTGCCCGCCGCGTCCCGAAGCCTATATGCAGGCACTGCTGCTGCTGCAGGAATCCATCGGCAAAGAGCGTCGTCCGCTCTCGTGGGTGGTCGGTGACCAGGGGGTTTATCGTGCCAATATGCAATCCGAGCGTGAAAGAAAGCAGGGTGAGCGTATCGCGGTAACTAACCTGCGTACCCCGGACGAAATTTAAGAGTTAATGGACAAGGCCCGATCAGCACGCAGATAACAATAATACGCGCGCGGCCTGTTCTGACGCCAATACTGAGTGCCTGCATGCGGGCCCACATGGTGAACGACCTATGACAGATTTAACCACGCAAGATCTCGCTCAGCCAGCATGGCAAACCCGGGATCACCTGGATGACCCGGTGATCGGCGAGTTGCGTAACCGTTTTGGGCCAGATGCCTTTACCGTTCAGCCTACCCGTACCGGTATTCCGGTGGTGTGGATCAAGCGTGAACAGCTACTGGAAGTCACAGAGTTTCTGCGTAAGCTGCCGAAACCCTATGTAATGTTGTATGACCTGCACGGCATGGACGAGCGTCTGCGCACGCATCGCGATGGCCTGCCTGCGGCAGATTTTTCCGTGTTCTACCACCTGCTCTCCATTGAACGTAATCGCGATATTATGCTCAAGGTAGCGCTGTCTGAAAAAGATCTGCATCTGCCAACCATTACCAAAATTTTCGCCAATGCCAACTGGTACGAGCGCGAAACCTGGGAGATGTTCGGCATTACCTTTGATGGCCATCCGCACCTGACGCGCATCATGATGCCGCAGACCTGGGAAGGGCATCCGCTGCGCAAAGATTATCCGGCCCGCGCTACCGAATTCGATCCTTTTGAGCTGACTAAGCAAAAAGAAGATCTGGAAATGGAGGCGATGACCTTCAAGCCGGAAGAGTGGGGCATGAAGCGCGGCACGGCCAACGAGGACTTTATGTTCCTCAACCTTGGCCCTAACCATCCTTCCGCACACGGCGCGTTCCGTATCATCCTGCAGCTGGACGGCGAAGAAATCGTCGACTGCGTGCCGGATATCGGCTACCACCATCGCGGTGCGGAAAAGATGGGCGAGCGCCAGTCCTGGCACAGCTATATTCCCTACACTGACCGTATTGAATACCTGGGCGGCTGCGTCAATGAAATGCCTTACGTGCTGGCGGTAGAAAAGCTGGCCGGCATTAAAGTACCGGAACGCGTGGATGTGATCCGCGTGATGCTGTCAGAGCTGTTCCGTATTAACAGCCACCTTCTTTATATTTCTACTTTTATTCAGGACGTTGGAGCGATGTCTCCGGTGTTCTTTGCCTTTACCGACCGCCAGAAAATTTACGATGTCGTAGAAGCGATTACCGGTTTCCGTATGCATCCGGCCTGGTTCCGCATCGGCGGCGTGGCGCACGACCTGCCAAAAGGCTGGGATCGCCTGCTGCGTGAATTCCTCGACTGGATGCCGAAGCGTCTGAAAGCCTACGAGCAGACCGCGCTGAAAAACTCCGTTCTGATTGGCCGTTCCAAAGGCGTCTCCGCCTACAATATGGATGAGGCGCTGGCCTGGGGCACCACTGGTGCGGGCCTGCGCGCCACCGGTCTGGACTTCGACGTGCGTAAATGGCGTCCTTATTCCGGCTATGAGAATTTCGATTTTGAAGTGCCGATTGGTGATGGCATCAGCTGCGCCTATACCCGCGTCATGCTGAAAATGGAAGAGATGCGCCAGAGCATGCGCATCCTGGAACAGTGCCTGAAAAACATGCCGGAAGGGCCGTTTAAAGCCGATCATCCGCTGACCACGCCGCCGCCGAAAGAGCGCACGCTGCAGCACATTGAAACGCTGATTACGCACTTCCTGCAGGTTTCCTGGGGACCGGTGATGCCAGCCAACGAATCCTTCCAGATGATTGAAGCTACCAAAGGGATCAACAGCTACTATCTGACCAGTGACGGCAGCACCATGAGCTACCGCACCCGCGTGCGGACGCCAAGCTTCCCGCATCTGCAGCAGATCCCTTCCGTCATCAACGGCAGCCTGGTATCCGATCTGATCGTGTACCTCGGCAGTATCGATTTTGTTATGTCAGACGTGGACCGCTAATTATGCACGATCAAAGAATTGCGATCGAAACGATCGAGCCTTCAGACGCTTTCGTCCTGAGCGCGGCAGAGCACGACGCCATTGAGCACGAAAAGCACCACTACGAAGATGCCCGCGCGGCCTCTATCGAAGCGCTGAAAATTGTGCAAAAGCAGCGCGGCTGGGTGCCGGACGGCGCGATTAACGCCATTGCTGACGTGCTGGGTATTCCGGCCAGCGACGTTGAAGGCGTAGCTACCTTCTACAGCCAGATTTTCCGCCAGCCCGTTGGCCGTCACGTTATCCGCTATTGCGACAGCGTAGTCTGCCATATCACTGGCTATCAGGGGATTCAGGCGGCGCTGGAAGAAAACCTGAAAATTAAACCGGGCCAGACTACGCCGGATGGCCGCTTCACGCTGCTGCCGACCTGCTGCCTGGGCAACTGCGACAAAGGCCCGACGATGATGGTGGATGAAGATACGCACGTGCATCTTACTCCGGAAAACGTCGTCACTTTACTGGAGCAGTATCAATGACAAGCAAAGAGATCGTGCGTACTGCGGAGATGCATCCGCTGACCTGGCGCATGCGTGACGACAAGCAGCCGGTTTTCCTGGACGAGTATCGCAGCAAGAACGGCTATGCCGGTGCGGAAAAAGCGCTGAAGGGCATGGCACCAGAAGAAATCGTGGCGCTGGTCAAAGATTCTGGTCTGAAAGGACGCGGCGGCGCAGGCTTCTCCACCGGGCTGAAGTGGAGCCTGATGCCGAAAGATGAATCCATGAACATCCGCTATTTGCTGTGCAACGCTGATGAGATGGAGCCGGGCACCTATAAAGACCGCCTGCTGATGGAGCAGATGCCGCACCAGCTGGTAGAAGGCATGCTGATCAGCGCCTTTGCCCTGAAGGCTTACCGCGGCTACATCTTTCTGCGCGGCGAATATATTGAGGCTGCCGTTAACCTGCGTCGCGCTATAGCAGAAGCGACCGAGGCTGGTTATCTGGGGAAAAATATCCTGGGGACGGGCTTCGATTTTGAACTGATCGTGCATACGGGCGCGGGACGTTACATCTGCGGCGAAGAAACTGCGCTGATTAACTCGCTGGAAGGCCGTCGTGCCAACCCGCGTTCCAAGCCGCCATTCCCTGCTTCTGCGGGCGCGTGGGGCAAGCCGACCTGCGTTAACAACGTCGAAACCCTTTCTAACGTACCAGCGATCCTGGCTAACGGCGTTGACTGGTACAAAGGCATCTCTAAAAGCGACGATACCGGTACCAAAATGATGGGCTTTTCCGGACGGGTAAAAAACCCTGGCGTCTGGGAGCTACCGTTTGGTACGACCGCCCGCGAGATCCTGGAAGATTACGCTGGCGGCATGCGCGATGGGCTGAAATTTAAAGCCTGGCAGCCTGGCGGCGCGGGAACCGACTTTTTGACCGAGTCGCACCTGGATCTGCCGATGGAGTTTGCCAGCATTGGTAAAGCAGGTAGCCGTCTTGGCACCGCGCTGGCGATGGCTGTCGACCACGAAATCAATATGGTTTCGCTGGTGCGTAACCTGGAAGAGTTCTTTGCTCGTGAATCCTGCGGCTGGTGTACGCCGTGCCGTGACGGCCTGCCGTGGAGCGTCAAAATTCTGCGCGCGCTGGAGCGGAAAGAAGGGCAGCCTGGCGATATTGAAACGCTGCTGCAGCTTTGCCGCCAGCTGGGGCCGGGCAAAACCTTCTGCGCGCACGCGCCGGGTGCAGTAGAGCCACTGCAAAGCGCCATCAAATATTTCCGTGAAGAATTTGAAGCAGGCATGGCGCCGCAGGTTTACAGCAATGCGCACGCTATCGCCGGTATTCAGGCGAACCTGCTGAAGGCTCGCTGGTAGATATCGCGCAGTTAATGATATGCGCAATAACCCGATCAAATGGCGTTGTGGCAAGGCAGCAAGAGAACGCGTCCGGCTTACTTTAATAAGTACCGGGTAAAAGAGCGCAGCTAACACAGCCCCAACGCCAGTTAAGACGGTTATTTAAGAATTGTGTTTAACGCTCGATTCCGAGCCTTACTTGAGCAATTTCACTATGGCTACAATTCATGTAGACGGTAAAGAATACGATGTCGATGGAGCGGACAACCTGTTGCAGGCTTGCCTCTCGCTTGGCCTTGATATTCCTTATTTTTGCTGGCACCCGGCGCTCGGTAGCGTCGGCGCCTGCCGCCAGTGTGCGGTAAAGCAATTTCAAAATGCCGAAGATACCCGCGGTCGCCTGGTGATGTCCTGTATGACACCCGCTTCTGACGGCACCTTTATCTCGATTGATGACGGCGAAGCAAAAGAATTTCGTGAAAGCGTGGTGGAGTGGCTGATGACCAACCACCCACACGATTGCCCGGTCTGTGAAGAAGGCGGCAACTGCCATCTGCAGGATATGACCGTGATGACCGGCCACAGCTTCCGCCGCTACCGCTTTACCAAACGTACCCACCGCAATCAGGATCTTGGCCCGTTCATCTCGCATGAAATGAACCGCTGTATCGCCTGTTACCGCTGCGTGCGCTACTACAAAGACTATGCGGACGGCACGGATCTGGGCGTCTATGGCGCGCATGACAATGTCTACTTTGGTCGTCCGGAAGATGGCGTGCTGGAAAGCGAGTTTTCCGGCAACCTGGTGGAAATCTGCCCGACAGGCGTCTTTACCGATAAAACCCACTCGCAGCGCTATAACCGTAAGTGGGATATGCAGTATGCGCCAAGCATCTGCCAGCAGTGCAGCGTCGGCTGTAACATCAGCCCCGGCGAGCGCTATGGCGAACTCAGGCGTATCGAAAACCGCTACAACGGTACCGTAAACCAGTACTTCCTGTGCGACCGTGGCCGCTTTGGCTATGGCTACGTTAACCTGAAGGACAGGCCGCGCCAGCCGATGCAGCGACGCGGCAACGACTGGATCGCGCTAAACGCCGAACAGGCGATGCAGGGCGCGGCGGACGTGCTGCGTCAGGCGAAAAAAGTGATCGGTATTGGTTCTACTCGCGCCAGCGTGGAAAGCAACTTTGCGCTGCGTGAACTGGTCGGCGCGGAAAACTTCTCGACCGGCATCCCGGCGGGCGAGCAGGCGCGCCTGGAGCTGATGCTGAAAGTGCTGCGCGAAGGCGGTATTCATACGCCAGCGCTGCGCGAAATCGAAAGCTATGATGCGGTACTGGTGCTGGGCGAAGACCTGACTCAGGTTGGCGCTCGCGTCGCGCTCTCCGTACGGCAGGCCGTGAAAGGCAAAGCACGTGATATGGCAGCGGCGCAGAAGGTAGCCGACTGGCAAATCGCGGCGATTATGAATATCGGCCAGCACGCCAAACATCCGCTTTTCGTCACTAACGTAGATGAAACCCGTCTGGATGATATCGCCGCCTGGAGCTATCGCGCACCGGTAGAGGATCAGGCTCGTCTGGGCTTTGCCATTGCAAATGCGCTGGACGAAAGCGCGCCAGCGGTTACAGGCATCGACCGCGATCTGAGCGGCAAAATTGATGTGGTCGTGCAGGCGCTGAGCGGCGCGAAGAAACCGCTGATTATTTCCGGCGTGCATGCCGGTAGCGAAGCGATGATCCAGGCGGCGGCTAACGTAGCGAAAGCGCTGAAAGGGCGCGGCGCGGACGTAGGTATTACGCTGCTTGCAGGCGGCGCGAACAGCGTTGGTCTGGGTATGATGGGCGGCAAACCGCTGGATGCGGTACTGGGCGAGCTGGCAGACGGCTCGGCCGATGCGGTGATCATTATGGAAAATGATCTCTATCGCCATGCACCAAAAGCGCAGGTTGATGCCGCGCTAAGCAATACGCCAAACGTAATTGTTATCGATCACCAGCGCACCACCACGATGGAAAAAGCGGGGGTGATCCTTTCAACCGCCAGCTTTGCCGAAAGTGACGGCACGGTGGTGAATCAGGAAGGCCGCGCGCAGCGCTTCTTCCAGGTTTACGATCCGTCTTACTACGACGACAAAGTACAGATGCTGGAAAGCTGGCGCTGGCTGCATTCTCTGCAAAGCACCATCAGCAGCCGCGCGGTGGACTGGACGCAGCTTGACCACGTTATCGATGCCTGCGTAGCCGCGTTGCCGCAGCTGGCCGGTATCAAAGAAGCCGCGCCGGACGCCAGCTTCCGCATTCGCGGTCAGAAACTGGCGCGTTCGCCGATTCGCGCCAGCGGCCGTACGGCGGCTCGCGCCAATATCAGCGTGCACGAACCGCGTCAGCCGCAGGATAAAGACACCATGTTCGCCTTCTCCATGGAAGGGAACAACCAGCCGAGCGCGCCGCGTTCACAAATCCCGTTTGCCTGGGCGCCAGGCTGGAACTCCCCGCAGGCGTGGAACAAGTTTCAGGATGAGGTGGGTGGCAAACTGCGCTTCGGCGATCCTGGCGTACGTCTGTTTGAAGCGGGCGAAGGCCAGCTTGAGTGGTTTAATTCCGTGCCGGAGGCGTTTGTCGGTACGGAAAGCGGCTGGCGCGTCGCACCTTACTTCCACCTGTTTGGCAGCGAAGAGATGACCCAGCGTTCGCCGGTCTTCCAGCAGCGTATGCCGTTGCCTTATGTGATGGTTAACCCGGACGACGCCGCGAAGCTGGGCGTGAATGCGGGCGCGACCGTTGCCTTTAGCTGCGCGGGCGAAACGCTGCGTCTGCCGGTGCGCTTCTCCAGCGCGTTACAGGCAGGGCAGGTTGGTTTACCGCTGGGCTTGCCGGGCGTGCCGCCATTCTTGCTGGGTGCAAGTATTGAAAATCTGCAGGAGGCTTTGCCATGAGCTGGCTGACACCGGAAGTTATTGATGTGCTGATCGCCATCGGCAAAGCGCTGGTGATCCTGTTTGTGGTCGTGGGCTGCGGGGCGTTTATGAGCTTCGGCGAGCGCCGCTTGCTGGGCCTGTTCCAGAACCGCTACGGGCCAAACCGCGTCGGCTGGGGCGGCTCGCTGCAGCTGGTGGCAGACATGATCAAAATGTTCTTCAAAGAAGACTGGACGCCACCTTTTACCGACCGCGTAATCTTTACCCTTGCGCCGATGATCGCCTTCACCTCGCTGCTGCTGGCCATGGCGATCGTGCCGGTAACCTCAACCTGGATGGGGGCAGACCTGAATATCGGTCTGCTGTTCTTCCTGATGATGGCCGGTCTGGCGGTATATGCGGTGTTGTTTGCTGGCTGGTCCAGTAACAACAAATACTCGCTGCTGGGTGCGATGCGCGCTTCGGCGCAAACGCTGAGTTACGAAGTCTTTCTGGGCCTGTCGCTGATGGGCGTGGTGGCGCAGGCGGGCTCGTTCAATATGGTCGATATCGTCAACAGCCAGCAGCACCTGTGGAACATCATTCCCCAGTTCTTTGGCTTTCTGACCTTTGCCATTGCGGGCGTTGCGGTTTGTCACCGTCATCCTTTTGACCAGCCGGAAGCGGAACAGGAGCTGGCTGACGGTTACCACATTGAATATGCCGGTATGAAGTTCGGCCTGTTCTTCGTGGGCGAATACGTCGGCATCGTGACCGTCTCTTCCCTGATCGTCACGCTGTTTTTCGGCGGCTGGAACGGCCCGTGGCTACCGCCCATTTTCTGGTTCGCGATTAAAACGGCTTTCTTCATGATGATGTTTATTCTGATTCGTGCTGCGCTGCCGCGTCCGCGCTACGACCAGGTAATGTCGTTCGGCTGGAAAGTTTGTCTGCCGTTGACGCTGTTGAACCTGCTGGCGACTGCCGCAGTGATTCTGTACAACGCGCAGTAAGAGGCTAATAACCATGAAAATAAAAGACATTCTGGTAGGGTTCGGCACCACGGTACGCAGTATCGTTCTGATCGGCTCAAACGCCTTCGCAAAACGCGAAACCATGATGTATCCGGAAGAGCCGGTTTATCTGCCGCCGCGCTACCGTGGTCGTATCGTGCTGACGCGTGACCCTGATGGCCAGGAGCGCTGCGTTGCCTGTAACCTTTGTGCGGTAGCCTGTCCCGTAGGCTGTATCTCTCTGCAAAAAGCAGAAACGCTGGACGGACGCTGGTATCCCGAATTTTTCCGTATCAACTTCTCGCGCTGCATCTTCTGCGGCCTGTGTGAAGAAGCCTGTCCGACCACGGCGATTCAGCTTACCCCCGATTTTGAACTGGGCGAGTTCAAGCGTCAGGATCTGGTGTATGAGAAAGAGAACCTGCTGATCTCCGGGCCAGGCAAATATCCGGAGTATAACTTCTATCGGATGGCGGGAATGGCGATCGAAGGCAAAGACAAGGGCGAAGCGGAAAGCGAAGCCAAACCCATCGACGTCAAGGGTTTGTTACCTTAAGGAGCCAGCTATGGAAATTGCGTTTTATCTTTGCGGACTGGTGGCGGTGTTAACGACTCTGCGCGTGATCACCCACACCAATCCCGTGCACGCGCTGTTATATCTGATCATTTCGCTGCTTTCGATCGCGGGCGTGTTTTTTTCGCTGGGTGCCTACTTTGCCGGTGCGCTGGAAATTATCGTCTATGCGGGCGCCATCATGGTGCTGTTCGTCTTTGTGGTGATGATGCTGAACCTGGGCGACAGCGTGCAGGCGCAGGAGCGCGAATGGCTGAAGCCCGGCGTCTGGGTTGGCCCTGGCCTGCTGTCGCTGCTGCTGTTGTTAGTCATCGTCTACGCTATTCTGACCATTAACGATCAGGGTATCGACGGCAAGATGATCGACGCGAAAGCGGTCGGTATCAGCCTGTTTGGTCCCTACGTTCTGGCCGTGGAGCTGGCTTCCATGCTGCTGCTGGCTGGCCTGGTCGTGGCCTATCACATTGGCCGCGAACAGCGGCCAGGCGAAGTGCTGAGCAATCGCCCGGCTGACGCAGCGAAGAAGGAGGAACACGCATGATCCCTTTGCAACACGGGCTGATTCTGGCCGCCATTCTGTTTGTACTTGGACTCACGGGCGTCGTTATTCGCCGTAACCTGCTGTTTATGCTGATCAGCCTTGAAATTATGATCAATGCGGCGGCGCTGGCGTTTGTAGTAGCGGGAAGCTATTGGGGACAGGCAGACGGGCAGGTGATGTATATCCTGGCAATCAGCCTGGCCGCCGCCGAGGCCAGTATCGGCCTGGCGCTGCTGCTGCAGCTGCATCGTCGCAGCCAGAATCTCAATATTGATAAAGTGAGCGAGATGCGCGGATGAATCTTCTCTATTTAACTATCTTGTTCCCGCTGATTGGCTTTGTGCTGTTGGCTTTCTCTCGCGGTCGCTGGTCAGAAAATCTGGCCGCTACCGTCGGGATGGGTTCCGTAGGGCTGGCGGCGCTGGTCACCCTTTACGTCGGCATCGACTTCTTTGCGCAGGGACAGCCGGTCTTTAACCAGGCGCTGTGGACGTGGATGCACGTTGGCAACTTTGATATCAAAGTAAACCTGACGCTGGACGGCCTGTCGATGACCATGCTGTCGGTGGTCACGGGCGTCGGCTTCTTTATCCACATGTTTGCCTCCTGGTATATGCGCGGTGAAGAGGGCTATTCACGCTTTTTTGCCTATACCAACCTGTTTATCGCCAGCATGGTCGTTCTGGTGCTGGCCGATAACCTGATGCTGATGTATCTGGGGTGGGAAGGTGTGGGCCTCTGCTCTTATCTGCTGATTGGCTTCTACTACACCAATCCGGATAACGGCGCGGCGGCGATGAAAGCCTTTATTATCACGCGCGTGGGCGACGTCTTCCTGGCCTTTGCGCTGTTCATTCTCTGGAATGAGCTGGGCACGCTGAACTTCCGCGAAATGGTTGCGCTGGCACCGGCACACTTTGCTGCGGACAACCATATGCTGCAATGGGCCACGCTGATGCTGCTTGGCGGCGCGGTGGGTAAATCTGCCCAGCTGCCGCTGCAAACCTGGCTGGCAGATGCGATGGCGGGTCCAACGCCGGTTTCCGCGCTGATCCATGCGGCAACGATGGTGACGGCGGGCGTTTATCTGATTGCCCGCAGCCACGGTCTGTTCCTGCTGACGCCGGAAGTGCTGCACCTGGTTGGTATTATCGGCGCGATTACGCTGCTGCTGGCGGGCTTTGCCGCGCTGGTGCAGACCGACATCAAGCGTGTGCTGGCCTATTCGACCATGAGCCAGATTGGCTATATGTTCCTGGCGCTGGGCGTACAGGCGTGGGACGCGGCCATTTTCCATCTGATGACCCATGCGTTCTTTAAAGCGCTGCTGTTCCTCTCGTCCGGCTCGGTGATCCTGGCCTGCCATCACGAGCAGAACATCTTTAAAATGGGTGGCCTGCGTAAAAGTATTCCGCTGGTCTATGCCTGCTTCCTGGTAGGCGGCTCGGCGCTGTCAGCACTGCCGCTGATTACCGCCGGCTTCTTCAGTAAGGACGAGATCCTGGCGGGCGCGCTGGCCAACGGACATCTCAACCTGATGGTGGCGGGTTTGGTCGGTGCCTTTATGACCTCGCTTTACACCTTCCGCATGATCTTTATTACCTTCCATGGCGAAGAGAAAATTCACGCGCACGCGGGCAAAGGCATTACGCATCACCTGCCGCTGATAGTGCTGCTTATTCTCTCAACCTTTATCGGCGCGATGATTGTGCCACCGTTACGCGGCGTACTGCCTGAGACGGCCGAACTGGCGCACGGCAGCGTTCTGACGCTGGAAATCTCTTCTGGCGTAGTGGCGATTGTCGGCATCCTGCTGGCGGCGTTCCTGTGGCTGGGCAAACGCTCGCTGGTTAACAGCATTGCCAGCAGTGCGGTAGGCCGCTTCTTCTCCACCTGGTGGTTCGCCGCCTGGGGCTTCGACTGGCTTTACGACAAAATTTTCGTCAAGCCATACCTGTTCGTTGCCTGGGTGCTGTCACGCGATCCGCTGAACGCCCTGATGAATACGCCAGCGCTGTTCTCCCGCCTGGCGAACAAAGGGCTGGTCGTCAGCGAAAACGGCTATCTGCGCTGGTACGTCGCTTCAATGAGCGTCGGCGCGGTTGTGGTGCTTGCGCTGCTGATGGTGGTTTAAAGGTTTGTGAGCGGGTGAGACAGTTGCTTCGCCCTGAGTTAAAGAATGTTGAAAATTACCTGAAGGTTGGGCGTCATCGGCGCAGTCAGTTTTGTCACCGCCAGCACGCAGCACCCGCAGCATACTTTAGTATGTGAGGACTGCGAGCACTGCCGGGGGCAAAACTGGCAAGTAAGATAGCCCATGCAGGTTCAGAAAAGGGAATCAAATCGCCATGTTATTACCCTGGCTTATATTAATCCCGTTCATCGGCGGCCTGCTTTGCTGGCAGCTCGAGCGCTTCGGGAGCAAGGTGCCGCGTTGGATAGCGCTAATCTCAATGGGGTTGACGCTGGCGCTCTCGTTACAGCTTTGGCTACAGGGTGGTTACTCACTAACCCAGGCCGCTGGCCTGCCGCAGTGGCAGTCAGAGTTCCAGGTTTCCTGGATACCGCGTTTCGGCATCAGCGTGCATCTGGCGCTGGATGGCCTGTCGCTGCTGATGGTGGTGCTGACCGGCCTGCTCGGCGTGATGGCTATCCTCTGTTCCTGGAATGAAATTGAAAAGTGGCAGGGCTTTTTCCACCTGAATCTGCTGTGGATCCTGGGCGGCGTGATTGGCGTGTTCCTGGCCATCGACCTGTTCCTGTTCTTCTTCTTCTGGGAAATGATGCTGGTACCGATGTACTTCCTGATCGCGCTGTGGGGACACAAAGCGTCGGACGGGAAAACGCGTATTACCGCTGCTACCAAGTTCTTCATCTATACCCAGTCCAGCGGGCTGGTGATGTTGATTTCCATTCTGGCGCTGGTCTTTGTTAACTACAACGCTACGGGCGTCTGGACATTCAACTATGAAGACCTGTTGAAAACGCCGATGTCCCACACCGTAGAATATTTGCTGATGCTGGGCTTCTTTATCGCCTTCGCGGTGAAAATGCCGGTGGTACCGCTGCACGGTTGGCTGCCGGACGCGCACAGCCAGGCACCAACGGCCGGTTCGGTCGACCTGGCGGGGATCCTGTTAAAAACGGCGGCTTATGGCCTGCTGCGTTTTGCGCTGCCCCTGTTCCCGAACGCTTCCGCCGAGTTTGCACCAGTTGCCATGTGGTTGGGCATCATCGGGATTTTCTACGGCGCGTGGATGGCTTTCTCGCAGTACGATATCAAACGCCTGATCGCCTACACCTCGATTTCCCACATGGGCTTTGTGCTGATTGCCATCTATACCGGTAGCCAGCTCGCCTTCCAGGGCGCGGTGGTGCAGATGATTGCGCACGGCCTCTCTGCGGCGGCGCTATTTATCCTGTGCGGCCAGCTTTACGAGCGTTTGCACACCCGCGATATGCGCCAGATGGGCGGCTTGTGGGCACGCATCAAATGGCTGCCTGGCCTGTCGCTGTTTTTTGCGGTGGCTAACCTGGGGATGCCGGGTACGGGTAACTTTGTGGGTGAGTTTATGATCCTGACCGGCAGTTTCCACTCGGTGCCGGTGATTATCGTTATTGCTACTTTTGGTCTGGTTTTCGCTTCTGTTTATTCGCTGATTATGATGCAGCGGGCCTATTACGGCGCGCCAAAATCTGAAACGCCGCTGCGTGGCATGTCGCCGCGTGAGTTTCTGATGATAATGGTGCTGGTGGTGCTGCTGGTTCTGCTGGGCGTCTATCCACAGCCGATTCTGGACACCTCACATGCTGCAATGAGCAATATTCAGCAGTGGTTTACCGCTTCAATTTCAACTACAAGGCCGTAATTCGCCATGACAATAACTCCTCAACAATTGATCGCGCTGCTGCCCATGCTGATCGTCGGATTGACGGTGGTAGTTGTGATGCTTTCCATTGCGTGGCGACGCAATCACTTCGTCAACGCTACGCTGGCCGTTGTCGGTCTAAACCTGGCGCTGCTTTCGCTGTGGTTTGTCGGCCATGCGGGTGCGATGGACGTAACGCCGCTGCTGCGCGTGGATGGCTATTCGATGCTCTATACGGGCCTGGTCATTCTGGCCAGCCTGGCAACCTGCACCTTCGCCTATCCGTGGCTGGAAACCTATCCGGACAACCGGGAAGAGTTTTACCTGCTGGTGTTAATTGCGGCACTGGGCGGCGTGGTGCTGGCAAGCGCTAACCATCTGGCTTCGCTGTTTATCGGTATCGAACTGATCTCCCTGCCGCTGTTTGGCCTGGTGGGCTACGCCTTCCAGCTGAAACGCTCGCTGGAAGCCAGTATTAAATACACCATTATGTCTGCCGTTGCCTCTTCCTTTCTGCTGTTTGGGATGGCGCTGCTGTACGCTAACTCCGGCAACCTGGGCTTTGTCACGCTGGGCCAGAGCCTGAATGACGGCATGCTGCATCAGCCGCTGCTGCTGGCGGGACTGGGCATGATGATTGTGGGCTTAGGCTTTAAGCTGTCGCTGGTGCCTTTTCACCTGTGGACGCCGGACGTGTACCAGGGTGCTCCAGCCCCGGTATCCACTTTTCTGGCTACCGCCAGCAAGATTGCCATTTTCGGCGTGGTGATGCGTCTGTTCCTGTACGCACCAGCCGCCGACAGTGAAGCAGTACGCCTGGTGCTGGCGATTATTGCTTTCGCCTCCATCCTGTTCGGCAACCTGATGGCGATTACGCAAAGTAATATCAAGCGTCTGCTGGGTTATTCATCGATTGCGCATCTGGGCTATCTGCTGGTGGCGCTGATTGCCATTCAAACGCATCAGCTGTCGCTGGAAACCGTCGGCGTCTATCTGGCGGGTTACCTGTTCAGCAGCCTGGGCGCTTTCGGCGTGGTCAGCCTGATGTCCAGCCCATATCGCGGGCCGGATGCCGATTCGCTTTACTCCTATCGCGGCCTGTTCTGGCATCGTCCGATTCTGTCGGCGGTAATGACGGTGATGATGCTGTCGCTGGCGGGTATTCCAATGACGCTAGGCTTTATCGGTAAGTTTTACGTTATTGCCGTGGGCGTAGGCGCGCATCTGTGGTGGCTGACCGGCGCGGTAGTGGTAGGGAGCGCGATTGGCCTTTACTACTATCTGCGCGTTACCGTCAGCCTTTACCTGAATCCACCAGAACTGCTGCAGCGTGATACGCCAGCCAACTGGGCCTTTACCGCAGGCGGCGTGGTCGTGCTGATTTCCGCGATTCTGGTGCTGGTGCTGGGTATTTACCCGCAGCCGCTGATTTCGCTGGTACAGATGGCTCAGCCGCTGATGTAATCTGGTTTGCTGTACCACTATAACGGGCTCTCAGGAGCCCGTTTTTTATTGACGTTTTCAGGTTAACGATGCACCCTGGTTTAATATCAGTAATAAACAGAAATTTTGCTAAAAATGGAAAAAAAAGAAAAAGCGCCTGATACTGTTTCATCCGCACTAAGAATTTTAAAAATGTGCTGCGAGCTGCACCGTCTTGGCTTCCGGCAATTACAAATTTACCCGGCAATGTCGCCTTCTGGCGCTCACTGGCGGCTTACGCTTGCGCCTGCCTGCTGCTTTACACGCTGGAATAGCTCGCCACAAGAACATGACCAGCTATTTGCACATTACAGCGGTGGTAACAATCCGTTGATGCTATGGCCGTTAAACGGTGAATTAACTTCAAGCCAGCTGGCAGAGAAGTTCATACAGACCTTTCCGGAGTTGATCAAGCGGTGTAAAGGGAAACATGAAGCCTATAGCTTTTGGCTGGCTGAACTCATCGACTTTTGTATTAATCAACAGTCATTACCTTATTTCCAGGCTGACTGGCAGTATGATTTCAATCAAGGCGTACCTTTGATTAACGGGCAGACTTTTCGCCTGCTGCCTGAAACAGAACGCAGCCGCTGGCAACAATGGATAAACAGGATTTGGCGACGTTAGCTTATTCGGGTCGTTAATCCACCAGGTCAATATCCAGACCTTCCAGCAGGCTGACCGCTTCCGGGCGAGAAAATTTTGCGCGCGCAACGAGGTTATTTAACACGTTGATATTGAAATTCCACGAGTCGGTAAAATCCGCCCCGCGAAGATTAGTATTATTGAATAAGCTACCTGCTAAATCACAGCCGGTGATCTCAGCGCTGGAGAGATCGCACTCCCGAAAATCGACCTCGTGCAGCTTACACTCAATCAGCTTTAAACCCTGAAGCGTCAGACCAAAAAAGGAAGCATTGGTCAGAATACATTTCGCAAAGCTCAGCTCCGGATCGACGTTAAAAGCAGGCCAGTACGCGCGCGTCCAGTCAATGCCGCTCAGCTTGCACTCGTTAAAGCTGCTCTCGTTAATGCGAGTACCCGAGATTTCCATCATGCTAAGGTTACAGTGCATGAACGTGCAGTTGATAAACTTGCAGCGGGAGAAGTGGGCAGAAGTAAAGTTGCAGTGGCTAAACTCGCAGTCTTCAAAAATTGCATCCTTTATAAGGGCTGATGACAGATCCAGTCTGCTAAAAGCGTCGTCAAAATATTCTTTATTGCCGGATAGTTGCGTCATGCAGAACCTCGCTCAGACCGAATAAAACGATGATACATTATTGTTAAACAGATTTACTCTGCAAAGGGGAAAGCGCTAATGCGGCCGGACGAGAAAAAGATGAACATAAAGTGGCAGGATCTTCACCATAGCGAACTCAATGCTGCGCAGCTGTATCAAATTCTGGCGCTGCGCAATGCAGTATTTATCGTTGAGCAGAATTGCCCTTATCAGGATATCGACGGCCAGGATCTTACTGGCGAAAATCGGCATTTGTTGGCCATGCTGGATAATCAGCTGGTGGGCTATGCTCGCATCCTGGCGCCCGGACAGGCCAACTCAGTGGTAAAAGTGGGCAGGGTAATCGTCTCCGGCGAGGCGAGGGGATTGAGCCTCGGCAGTCGATTAATGGAGCAGGCTATCGACTGCTGTGAACATTACTGGCCACAGCACACCATTTTCCTCTCTGCCCAGGCCCATTTGCAAAAATTTTATGGCCGCTTCGGCTTTAGGGCGGTCAGCGAAATCTACCTGGAGGATGCTATCCCCCATATCGACATGACGAAGCCAGGCAGGACAGAGCACAGCTAAGCCAAAATATCCCGATCGTAACGTGGTCATTAACTCTTCGGACGAGCTGGCGTAGTCCGCTTTTCAGGGGAAAGATTATCGCCGTTAGAGCGAATGACCTCTTTATACCAATGGAAAGATTTTTTCCGCATGCGTGCCAGCGAACCTTTTCCCTTATCATCCAGATCGACATAAATCAGGCCGTAGCGTTTTTTCATCTCTCCAGTGCCTGCCGAGATGAGATCTATGCAGCCCCACAACGTATAACCTAACAGATCAACCCCATCTTCAGTTACGGCCAGCCTCATCTGATAAAGATGTTCTTCCAGGTAACGGATACGGTGGTCGTCGTTGATAGTGCCGTCGTTTTCTGGCCTGTCGTCAGTGCCAAGCCCGTTTTCAACAATAAACAGGGGCAGCTGATAACGATCGTTAAAATAGTTCAGGGCGTAACGAAGTCCCACAGCATCTATCTGCCAGCCCCAGTCAGAGCTGGCAATATAAGGATTTCTGACCAGGCTGCCAGGTTCGTCATAATTCATATCAGGGTTATCAGCAGCAAACCGGGTGGCGAAAGACATGTAATAACTCAGGCCGATATAATCAACGCAGTTATGTTGCAGAATCGATTTATCTTCCAGGGTGATATCAAGCTTAAATTTTTTTCGTTCGAAGTAATTCAGCATGTACTGAGGATAGCGACCGCGAACATGAACATCCGTAAACCAGTATCGCTGGTGCATGGCCTTCACTGACATCATCATATCTTCAGGCATGCAGGTTAAAGGGTAAATCGGGCACATAGCGATCATGCAGCCCACCTGAAGGTCAGGATTTATTTTATGGGCAATTGCAACCGTGAGCGCGCTGGCTACCAGTTCATAGTGCGCCGCCTGCAGCATAATCTCTTCCCGGTTATCGTGCTCCTGATAAATAATCCCCGAATTGCTAAACGGCATTAAATCATGGTGGTAATTAACCTGGTTATTGATTTCATTAAAGGTCATCCAGTATTTAACTTTATGTTTATAACGTTTAAGCACGACCTCCGCGTAACGGATAAAAAAATCGATCATCTTACGGTTGCGCCACCCACCATAATGAACGACAAGGTGCCACGGCATTTCAAAATGAGAGAGCGTTACGACAGGTTTAATATTATATTTCAGGCACTCATCAAAAAGGTTGTCATAGAACTGGAGCCCGGCTTCATTTGGTTCAGATTCATCGCCCTGCGGGAAAATCCGACTCCAGGCAATGGAGGTACGGAAACACTTAAAACCCATTTCGGCACAGAGTCTTATGTCCTCTTTATAGCGGTAATAAAAGTCAATGGCGTTATGGCTGGGATAATATTCATCTGGCAGCACGCCATTGGTAATCCTTCGTGGAACCTGATGTGAGCCAGCAGTAACAACGTCAGCAATACTTATGCCTTTTCCGTCCTCCTGCCAGCCGCCTTCAATTTGATTAGCCGCAACGGCACCTCCCCATAAAAAATCGGCGCGTAGTCCTGACATAATTACTCCTTAACTATATTTGATTATCCGACTTTTTTACCACCACAGCTCTGCCTGAACCCCGGCAAGAAATTCATTATTGCTGTCATCATTGAACCTGAACTCAGAAATTTCATTTTTTAATATATTCAGGTAGGTGCCATAGAAGCGAATTTCTGGACGAGATGCCAGCAGGCTGGGGCCAACTTTAAACGCATGATAGAGCGTGGTTTTTAATGCGGACTCTTTAAATTGCTGGCCCTGACTATTTTTATTAACTTGTCGAAACCAGCCCAGTTCAATACCGCTTTGGTTCCAGCTATCCCAAATCCATGCGGGACGAATGACCGTTCTTAAGCTACTGAAATCGCTGTGTGCGCCCGTATGGTAGCTATAGATATCATGGCCCCGGGAGAACACCATAGCGTTCGCCATAATGATTCGATCGGAAAAATACATTTCCCCCTGGTTAATCAATCGCCATGCCATACCTCCGGAATGGTCACCGTAATAACGGTTGCCCTTGCTCATGGACGTGCTGGCACCAGACAAGCCAGAAAAACTACCGGCATAAGAGTTATTAGCAATTTGCAGGGCGGACTCGTTAAAAGCGTCTTTATCCATTTGTTGATGAAGGTAGACGGTCGCCAGCCAGGTATCTTTAAATTTAAAGAACTCGTTATGAGCTTCGCCGCTTTTTTGGCTTCGGGTCTTATTGCTGAAGGCATATTTCCCCGTCAGAGATAAGGTTGCCCTGTCCCACACAGGAATATTGCGGTAGCGTAAATCGACAGAGTTAGTGTTCATTTCTGTCGTACGGGAAAAATCACGTGAGGAGACATCAACATCGTTGCGGTTCAGGGACACATCCAGCAGCCCCGAACCGGTTGCCCAATTCTCAATGCCGATGGCGACCGCCTGATCGGTTGACAGAGGCTTCCAGTCCAGCATTTGTATTTCATAATCAGGCAAAGCGTGACGGCCTACCCAAAAATCGGCCTGCGGCGCGAAAGGCAGGAAGCCGGCAGTAGTGAGATACATATCGCTGAACTGCATGATATTGTCACCTTGACCATCAAACCATGCATCGTTATATCTTTCACCCACATTGCCATCAAAAGTCACAATGGCGCTGGCTGTTTTATTGCCGCTGTTATAAACCCTCTGTTTGAAGGTCAGGTCATACCAGCCCGAAAGCTCATTGCCAAAGCGCCCCAGTGCGCCGACAGCATAAGTTTCAGGAGCGCCGCGATTGGAGGTTGCCCAGCCGGTGCGGAAATAACCTTCATAGCTGAACCCAATATCGTCTTTAACAAATTTGCTGATATCTTTGAGTGTGGTAGTGCTGGCAAGATGACTACTGCCTTTTATTTTTGTGTCGATAACGGGTTGTGGCGATGCAGTAGTATTCTGCAATAGTGATAATTTATGTTGCGAAATTGCCAGTTCCTTCTGTGTTTTGCTAAGTTCCCGTTTATTGGCTGACAACTCTTTCTCGAGTATTTCAAGCCGCTGTTCAATCGTCAGGCTGGCTGACAGAACCTCAGCTGATGATAAGCCGAAAAGCAGGCAGCAGATTAAATAACGTTTTCCCTGTTTCATTCCTTTGTGGCTCCCTGAATTAGTCTGTTTATTTCCGTATAGCGAAATGGCCTCAGGCCAGGATCTGTTTATGTAATAATACGAGCTCTTTAGCGAGGTCCTGACAAAGCATCGCCGTCATCAGATGATCCTGAGCGTGGACCAGGATCAGGTTGATCGTAATTTTGCCACTGCCCTCATCCTGGCTTATTAACATAGTCTGGATCTTGTGCGCTTCACGGCTGGCGCTATCCGAACTTGCCATCAGCTGTTCCGCTTCGGCCCAGTTTTTCCGACGGGAAGCGGCTATCGCTGCCATCGCATCGGAACGTGCCTGCCCGGCGTGGACCAGCAGTTCCATTACGCTATTTTCATCTGCAAACATGGCTGTTACTCCCGAAATGAATGTTATTCACCTGTTGCTACAGAGCCGGTATTTACTTTGTTTGAGGCAATGACAAAGGGTAGATAGATTAAAGTGGCGACGATGAGGCACAAGAAGCCGACCAGCAGCGCCAGCCAGTTACCGCCCGTACCGAAAAATGCGATTAGCGGGCCCGGCGTTGTCCAGGGGACGGCATAAGCAACAGGCGGAATAATTTGCATGCTGATAAAGAAATAACCAATTAGCGTATTGACTAAAGGAACCAGTATTAACGGGATCGCAAGAAGCGGATTTAAAACCACGGGCAGACCAAAAAGCACGGGTTCATTGATGTTAAACAGGCCGGGTACCAGGGCCATTTTGGCCATATCGCGATACTCTTTACGCCGTGACGCGATAAAGATAGCCAGCAGTAAACCAAGCGTCATACCTGAGCCGCCACAGTTAGCAAAAGCATCGTTGATGCTAACCCAGGTGACGGGGTAGGGTGCCCCCCAGGTTGTACCGTGTGAGGCTGCCCACGACAGATTCTCCATATTGGCTTCGGTAAAAATAGTCTCCCGAATCGTGGCTAAGGTATTGGGACCGTGAATACCAATACTCCATAGAAAATTAGTGATAACCCCCAGGACAGCAACCGTGAAGATATTGGTACCCATATCCTTTAGCGGAGCCTGAATCAGCGTATAGATCAGTTCGTTTAATCCGCCCGGTGATACCTTAGTCAGGAGGTAATCGATCGTTGAAAATAAAATCATTACGCAAAATACCGGCAGTAAGACTTTAAAAGAACGAGCAACGGCAGGGGGAACAGAAGCCGGCATAGAAAGGATGACTCTCGGATTTCGGGCCAGCCGACAGAAAATCTCACTGGAAATTAACGCAACGATGGTAGCGACGAAAAGCCCCTGCGGCCCCAGATATTTCGTTGTCAGGTACGCCTGTTTATCAATGATGACGTAAGGCGTATAGATAATGAAAAAAGCCCCCAGAGATGTTAAGCCGCACAGTAGGTCGTCCTGCTTATAGCCGATTGCCAGATTTCTGGCCACCAGAAAAGCAATCAGTAACGCCATAATATTGACGGAACCATTCAGTACGGGTGAAAAAACCCGCTGCGCCTCGTCAAGATGCGGGAATAACACATTCAGAAAGAACATTTTTGCAATAAAACCATCCGGGGAGAGGATGGCAAAATTAATCAGCACAATTAGCGAGCTGGCCATAATAATCGGAAAGATTAAAATAAAGGCATCGCGGATAGACGCAATATGTATCTGCGAGTTTAATTTAATCGCCAGCGGGACAAGTAGCTTTTCCATACCTGTTTCAAGGCCTTTCATGAGTTCCATTCGTTTCATGATGTCTCCTTACGCTTTGCCAGAGTAACCGGGACGGGTTATTTAACCGCAAGTAACTCCAGCGCTCTCATTAATACGGCCTGGCCATCCATCCTGCCGTAACTGACCATGTCAATGACTTCCACAGGGATCTTTCCTTGCGCTGCGGCCTCAATTTCCTCTTTCTGGAAACGAACCTGAGGCCCCAGCAAGACAACGTCGATCTGCTGCTGGCTAATTTTTTCTTTGGCTTCCGTTACTGACAGCGCACTAATATTTATCTCAATATTTTTTAATGCAGCACTGTCTTTCATTCGGCTAACCAACATGCTGGTAGACATGCCGGCGGCGCATACCAGTAGTATATTTTCCATGTAAGCAGGCTCCTGACTATATGCACAATTTCATCCGCTAATCTCTGGCAATCAATCAAATGTTACTGTTAGGTTGTTCACAGAAAAGAAACCCTTTGATGTTTAATATCCGTTGTGGAATTGAACCACTTAAGCCGTATGTAAGGAATGATTATTATTTTTCATGGAATTATGAAGAGGTTTAAAATGGTTTATCTGAAGGTTTATCACCAGTTAAAAAATGGCATAAACACGGGGTTTTATCGGCAGGGAGAAAGTTTGCCTGCAGAAGTAGATCTTGCCAGGCAGTTTGATGTTTCAAGAAATACGCTCAGAAAGGCATTGAAAATGTTGCAGAACGGTGGCTTCCTGAGATGCAGGCAGGGTGCTGGAAACTTTGTTTCCTGTAAAAGTGCTAACGCTGATTTTTTGCAAAATTCGCAAGGGTTCTCGGAAATTATCCAGAGCGATAAAACCACTGCGAAAAGTCACGTTTTAAAGTTTGAAATTCAGCTTGCCTCACCGGTGATAGCCAACGCGCTGGCTATTAAATTTAAAGAACAGGTTTACTTTATTTCAAGGGTTCGCTTTATCAATGACTCACCCGCTGAACTGGAAAATAGCTGGATTTCGGCTGAAAAGTTTCCCGATCTCACGCTTAAGTATATAAAAGGTTCACTTTATGACTATTTTGAAAATAAGTGTCGCGTGCATATGTCCGGTACGTACTTACATTACTCGCCGTTATTACCTTCTCGAGAAATAGCCGCGTTGCTAAAAATTGATAAAGAAATGCCGGTTATTAAGGTGCAGAGCCAGTCGGTCGATATGTGGAACGTGCCTTTTCTTTTTTCAGAGAACTATACTAATTTCCTGGAATATCCACTCAAAATTTTTGTTTCACGGAAAAGAACGAATTATTCTGCGCCAACATAAATTTTATCGCAGTAGGGGGAATACACCCTGCTCGCTTACCGCTCACAGGGTGCAGAAGACGCTTTCACTAAGATGGCGGTTAACCTGCGGTCATCTGGCGGTCGTCCACATATTTGCGCTTATCCGGCGCTGGCGGGAAATACTGATACAGCCAGGTTTCGGTCAGCGTCTCATCTTTCGTACGCAGGAACAGACGCAGATTGACCGGTTCGACAGAATCACTGTTCGGATACCAGTCAAACAGAATGCGATAGCCGTCAATTGGCTCAACGTAAAGGATTTCTACCTGCTTAAAGGTTCCTGAGGTCACGGTAATCACCGGCTCAATGCCTTTTGGCGCGGCCGCTTTCAGATCGCCGCCGACAAAATCTACCGCAAAACGGCGTGCCCAGACGTCCGGATAGTGTTCGCCAGGCGCCCAGCCTTCCGGGAAGCCGCCCATGCCGGTACGGGTTGCCCTGACGCGGGCCAGATCGCTGTGAACCGGCGGCAGGCCGCTCCAGTAAAGCTTATAGCTAAAGCTGTGCTCGCTACCGGCCTTAATGTTTTCTGTTGGCCGCCAGAAGCAAACGATGTTGTCCAGCGTTTCACCCGTGGTAGGGATCTCCATCAGGTTAACCGCGCCTTTGCCCCATTTGCCGACAGGCTCTACCCACAGGCTCGGACGCTTGTTATACCAGCCAATCACGTCCTGGTAATCCTGGAAATCGTGATCCAGCTGCAGCATGCCGAAACCGCGTGGATTTTCGTCCTGATAGGCGTTAAAGGTCAGGCGCTGCGGATTATTCAGCGGACGACAGATCCATTCACCGCTGCCCGTCCACATCGCCAGGCGATCGGAGTCGTGAATCTGCGGATGAATAGTGTCGCACATACGGCGTTCGTTAGTGCCGCAGCTGAACATCGTGGTCATCGGCGCGATGCCTAACTGTGCGATGTCTTTGCGGGCATAAAGATGATTTTCCACTTCCATCACCACGCGTTTTTCTTCGCAATGAATCACGAATTTAAAAGCGCCGGTGCAGCTTTCGCCATCCAGCAGCGTATAGACGGTAAAGGTAGTGTCGTCCGCTTTTGGCGTTTCAAACCAGAAGGCGGTGAAGTCAGGGAACTCTTCTTTACTGCCGAAGGTGTTGATCGCCACGCCGCGAGCGGAAAGACCGTACTGGTAAGTATCGTCAACCGCGCGGAAATAACTGGCACCTAAGAAAGAAACGATGTCCCGGCTGGCCAGCTCCGGCTTTTTAAACGCGCGGAAACCGGCAAAGCCCAAATCGGTTTTACCTTCAAGCTGTTTAGTATCTACTTTGGCATTGTTGTAGTTAAACAGCTCGGGACGGAAGTGGATTTCGCGCGCCTGGCGGTCGGCATCCACCGAAAACATGCGCAGGCGGCGTTTAAAGCCCATGCCAACGTGAAAAAACTGTACGTCCAGTTCACGGTCGGGAATGGCGTTCCAGAGTGAATGATTCGCGTCGTACTGAATTTCGTTATACGCCTGCGGCGTCAGGGTCGCTAACGTCTCGGGAAGGGGAGCAGGCGCGCCACCGTAGGGTTTTTTCGCCAGGGAAGCGGCCAGGTTTTTCAACACGTCGTAATCAAAGCGCTTCGCCGTGCCGTCGGCAATATCGGTGTCGGCCCAGGCGGCCTGAGCAAACAACGTTGATAAACCGGACATCCCGCTTACCGTAGCGAAAGCCATTGACGCTTTCATAAACATTCTTCGATTCATGCCAGAGTCATATCCTTTGCTTAACGGAATTGATAAAGCTTGTGGTCTGGGTTGCCCTTATGGACAGCCTTGTTTTACCTGAATTGTGAGCGGGTCACAGGGTGTTACGACAGCGTGTGGCGTCAGAAATTCAGTCAGGCAAAATTTAGCAGATAAATCTGAAGAAAGCAGGCGAATCCGGCGCACCGGGACAGCGTTAAGCGAGGCAAAAAAAGTGCTGTGGCAAAATCATTATCAGCCAATTCCTGGCTAACAGAACAAGCAGAGCGGCAAAAAGTGTCTACAGTTAAAGGTATTATTCGCACAAGGAGACGTTATGGCTACGAAAATTGAACCACAAGAACTCGACACTCGCCTGGATGATGATTTGGCTCTGCTGACCGAAACGCTGGAAGAAGTGCTGAAATCTTCAGGCGATCCGGCTGACGAAAAATATGCCGAGCTAAAAGCGAAAGCCGAGAAATCGCTGAAGGACGTAAAATCACGCGTGAGTAATGCTTCTGATAATTACTATCATCGTGCCAAACAGGTTGCCAGCCGTGCCGACGAATATGTACACGAAAAACCGTGGCAGGGAATTGGCGTAGGCGCGACGCTGGGTCTGGTGGTTGGTCTGCTGCTGGCACGCCGTTAAGGTCTTGTCCGCTAAGAAAGGGCGTCCTTCGGGGCGCCCTTTCTGTTTCTGCCACAGGTTACAAAACTGGAAATAACACGTTAATCCTGCCCTAAATCAACATTGCCCGTTCAGGCCGCTTTTATACTGCCCGCTGCTTGTTTGATCTGGAGTGGGCGATGTCGCACAGTATCTTTAACCGCCGCTGGGCTGCCGTAATTCTGGAAGCGATAACCCGTCATGGCGTGCAGCATATCTGTATCGCACCGGGTTCCCGCTCCGCGCCGCTGACGCTGGAAGCGGCCGCCAGCCGGCTTTCCTGCCATACCCATTTTGATGAGCGCGGTCTTGGCTATCTGGCGCTGGGGCTGGCAAAAGCGTCTCGCCAGCCGGTCGCCATTCTGGTTACTTCCGGCACCGCCGTTGCTAACCTCTATCCGGCCATTATCGAAGCCAGCCTGACCGGCGAACGGCTGATTATTTTAAGCGCCGACCGCCCGCCAGAGCTGATTGGCTGCGGCGCTAACCAGGCTATCGTGCAGCCAGGCCTCTTTGCTTCCCACGTCAGTGGCGCATTAAATCTTCCTCGTCCCTCAGCGGATATCTCCGCGCGCTGGCTGGTTTCGGCTATTGACGCGCTGCTGCAACAGCATCCAGCTGGTGGCATACACATTAACTGTCCGTTCGCAGAACCTTTATACGGGGAGGAATCCCTGGCTTTTAAAGCGTGGCACGATGAGCTGGGAAACTGGTGGCATGAGGATACGCCGTGGCTGACGATGAGCGCCGCTACGCCTACGCCGTTTACCAGCAGCTGGCCACGCTGGCGGCAAAAGCGCGGGCTGGTAGTCGCCGGAAAACTCTCTGCGGAAGAGGGCGTGGCGCTAGCGAAATGGGCGGCGGAGCTGGGCTGGCCGCTCTTATCGGATATCCAGTCACACACCGGCACGCCTTTGCCCTGCGCCGAAGTCTGGCTGCGGGAAGCCCATGCGCAAAAAGCGCTGGCCAGCGCGCAAATCATCATTCAGTTTGGCGCACGGCTAACCGGAAAGCGGCTGGCTGGATGGCTGGCAGCGTCGCAGCCCGAAGCTTACTGGCTGATCGATCCATTACCGGGCCATCTGGATCCAGCGCATCGTCGCAGCCAGCGGATGGTGGCTGAGACTGGCGCCTGGCTTGCGGCACATCCGGCCATCGCTCAGCCGGAATGGTCGCCTTCGCTGCAGGGGCTGGCCGAGGAAACCCATCGGTCGCTGGCCTGCCGTCTGCAAGAGTTTGGCGAAGCACAGCTTGCCCGGCGCTTACCGGAACTGTTACCGGAAAACGGTACGCTGTTTCTCGGCAACAGCCTGACCGTCAGGCTCGTCAATGCCTTTGCCCGTTTACCGGCAGGTTATGCGGTTTATGCCAATCGCGGTGCCAGCGGCATTGACGGCCTGATTGCCACTGCTGCTGGCGTACAGCGCGGCAACGGTAAACCATTACTGGCAATAGTTGGTGATCTTTCGGCGCTTTATGATTTAAACAGCCTGGCTCTGCTACAGATGCCGCTGGTGCTGATTGTGGTGAATAACAGCGGCGGCCAGATTTTCTCGATGCTGCCGACGCCCGCAGCGGAGCGGGAAAAGTTTTTCACTATGCCGCCTCGGGTCAGTTTTGCCGCCGCCGCCATGGCGTTCGGTCTTGACTATCAACAGCCGCAGGACTGGAGTGAGCTAAAGGAAGCAGTCGCGGCAGGCTGGCAACGTGATACGGCCACGCTAATTGAACTGAAAGTAGCGGGCGAGAGCGGCGCACAATGGCTGGCCGAGGCCGGGAAATGATCCTGCACGCGCGCTGGCAGGGCGCCCACGACAGCCGCAGGCCGGTGCTGGTCTGGCTGCATGGTTTTCTGGGAAATAGCGAAGAGTGGCGGCCGGTGCAGCGTTTTTTTCGCGACTGGCCGCAGTTAAGCATCGATTTACCGGGACACGGCGGTTCCAGCGCGCAGCCAGTCAGCGGATTCGATGGGCTTTCCCAACGGCTTAACGCCACGTTACAAAGCCATCGCGTTAAGCGCTACTGGCTAATCGGCTATTCGCTGGGCGGTCGGATTGCCAGCTATCACGCCTGCCGTCATGCGGATTCGTCGCTGGCTGGCGTGATTGTCGAGGGCGCGCATCCGGGGCTGGCATCGGACGAGGCTAAAGCGGCCAGGTTAGCTTTGGATCGTGAATGGGCGCGGCTTTTTTGCCAGCAGCCCCTGCCTAAAACGCTGGCGCAGTGGTATCGCCAGCCGCTGTTCGCCGGGCTTAGCGAGCAGCAGCGCCAGCAGATGATTGCGCTGCGTGCCAGCAACAACCCGCAAGCGCTGGCCGCCATGCTGTTAACAACGTCGCTTGCCGGGCAGCCCAATCTGTTGCCAGAGATCCGCCAGCTGAATCATTTCCACTATCTGTGCGGCGAGCATGACGATAAATTTCGGCAGCTTGCCGTGCAGGCTTCGTTACCTCTCACCCTCGTCCCGGCCGCTGGCCACAATGCGCATCACGCCAATCCGCAGGCTTTCGCGCAGCTTCTGGCGTGCAGGCTGGAAATACAGAAGGAAAAATAATGATCTATCCCGAGCTGGAAGAGCTGTATGCGCCCGCAGAGTGGCAGGCCTGCGGCGACTACACCGATATTTACTACCATAAATCGCCGGACGGCATGGCCAGAATCACCATTAACCGGCCCGAGGTGCGCAATGCTTTTCGTCCGCAAACCGTCAAAGAGATGCTGCACGCGCTAAGCGATGCGCGCCATGATGAGCAAATCGGCGTCATTATTCTTACCGGCGCGGGCGATAAGGCCTTTTGTGCAGGCGGCGACCAAAAAATCCGGGGGGATTACGGCGGCTATCGTGATGACGCTGGCGTGCACCATCTCAACGTTCTGGATTTTCAGCGCCAGATCCGCACCTGTCCCAAACCGGTGGTGGCGATGGTCGCGGGCTATGCGGTCGGCGGCGGTCACGTTTTGCATCTGCTTTGTGATTTAACCATTGCGGCGGACAACGCGCAGTTTGGCCAGACCGGACCGAAGGTGGGCTCTTTTGACGGCGGCTGGGGCGCGGCCTATATGGCGCGGATTGTCGGGCAGAAAAAAGCGCGTGAAATCTGGTTTTTGTGCCGTATGTACAGTGCGCAGCAGGCGCTGGAAATGGGGCTGGTGAATACGGTCGTGCCGCTGGCGGAGCTGGAAAAAGAGACGGTGCGCTGGTGTCGGGAAATGTTGCAAAACAGCCCGATGGCGCTGCGCTGCCTGAAAGCGGCGCTCAATGCCGACTGCGACGGCCAGGCAGGTTTACAGGAGCTGGCCGGTAACGCCACCATGCTGTTCTATATGACGGAAGAGGGGCAGGAAGGGCGCAACGCCTTTAACCAGAAGCGCCCGCCGGATTTCAGCCAGTTTAAGCGGAATCCATAATGCGCCAGGCGACGCTCTTTAATTACAACATACTATTAGAAGCGGGAACGGTGCTGCGCGATCGGCGTATCAAGTCGCGGCAGGGATTGCTGGTCAGGCTAAAAGAAAACGGCCGGGAAGGCTGGGGCGAGATCGCGCCGCTACCGGGTTTTAGCAGGGAAACCTTGCCGGAAGCGCAGAGCGAGGCAGTTCGCTGGCTGCAAAACTGGCAGGCCGATCCTGCTACGCAGACTCTGCCCACGCTGCCTTCCGTTGCTTTTGGCCTGAGCTGTGCGCTGGCGGAACTGGCAGATGTGCTGCCAGCGGAAGGCAATTTTAATAGCGCGACGCTGTGTACCGGCGATCCTGATGAACTCCTGCAACAGCTCGGCCGGCAAGAAAAGCCGACAGCAAAAATGAAGGTTGGCCTGTATGAAGCCGTTCGCGATGGCATGCTGGTCACGCTGCTGCTGGAAGCCGTGCCGGAGCTGACGCTGCGGCTGGATGCTAACCGCCAGTGGAGCCTGGCAAAGGCCCGGCAGTTCGCCAGTTTTGTACCTGAGCATCTTCGCTCGCGCATCGCCTTTATCGAAGAGCCTTGCCGGACGCAACAGGAATCAAGGCTCTTTACCCACGAAACGGCTATGGCGCTTGCGTGGGATGAAAGCACGCGGGAAGTCGATTTTCAGCCCATGGCCGAGCCGCACTTACGCGCTATCGTCATTAAGCCGATGCTGCTTGGCAGCCTGACGAAAGTCGGGCTGCTGGTTAGCCAGGCAAACAAGGCGGGGCTAACCGTGGTTATCAGCTCTTCGCTGGAATCGAGCCTTGGTCTGACCCAGCTTGCGCGTCTGGCGAACTGGTTAACGCCAGGCGTCGTGCCGGGTCTGGATACGCTGTCGCTCATGCAGCAGCAGCTGGTGCGTGCCTGGCCCGGTTCAACTTTGCCGCTGGTAGCGGCGGATAATCTGGATAGCGTATGGCCGCACTGAACATCTGGCCGTGGCAGCGTTTTGCAGGTAAGCAACCCGCACTGAAAATCGGCGACAGGGCTTACAGCTGGGCGCAGCTTGCGCAGCAGATTGACGAGCTGGCGACGGGATTCCGCTTTCAGAGGGTACAAACGGGCTGCGGCGTGATGCTAAGGGCGCGTAATAGCGAACTGGCGCTGTTGGCTTACCTTGCGCTACTACGCTGCGGCGCACGTTTATTGCCGCTTAATCCACAACTTCCTCTCTGCCAGCTGACGACTCTGCTGCCCGGACTCAATATCGACTTTGCGCTGACGCTGGAGGGGGAAGCGCCCGCGACCGTTCCGGCGCTAAAAATGATGCCCAAAACCGGCCTGTTGCAGCACGCTTTTCAGGAAAGCGAGATTGCCACGTTAACGCTCACGTCCGGCTCGACGGCGTTGCCGAAAGCGGCCGCGCACAGCTTCAGCGCGCATCTTGCCAGCGCTCGCGGCGTCGTCACCTCGCTCAGGTTTACCGCTGACGACAGCTGGCTTCTGTCGCTGCCGCTGTACCATGTTTCCGGACAGGGCATTGTCTGGCGCTGGCTTTATAGCGGCGGCACGCTGGTGCTGACGGATGAAAAGCCGCTGCCGGCGGCGCTGGCTGACTGTACCTTCGCTTCGCTGGTGCCTACGCAGCTCTGGCGTTTGTTGCAGCAACCAGCACTGCCGCGAAATTTACGTAGCGTGCTGTTGGGCGGCGCGGCTATTCCCGAAACCTTAACCGCACAGGCAGAAGAGAAGGGCATTGCCTGCTGGTGTGGATACGGTATGACCGAAACGGCTTCGACCGTGGCGGCCAAAAGAGCGGATGGCCAGCCAGGCGTTGGGCGACCGCTTCCCGGCAATCAGATCCGGCTGGTAGGGGGCGAAATAGCGCTACGGTCGCAGGCACTGGCCTGCGGCTACTGGCAAAACGGTGATTTACTGTCGTTAACGGACAGCGAAGGCTGGTTTTACACTCGCGACGGCGGCGCGTGGTCAGAGGGAAATCTGCTGATTAAGGGCCGGCTTGATAACCTGTTTTTTTCGGCAGGGGAAGGGATCCAGCCAGAACAGATAGAAGCCGTTTTGTTACAACATCCTGCCGTAGAACAAGTCTTTATCGTACCGCAGCATGATGAAGAGTACGGGCAGCGGCCGGTGGCGCTGGTGGCGTTAAAGGGCGCAACGATGGGGCAGCTGCAAGGCTGGGCTACTACGCGGCTGGCGGGTTTTCAGCGTCCGGTGCGCTGGCTTAGCCTGCCGGAAACGGATAACGGCGGCATTAAGCTTTCGCGCCGCTGGCTGGCCGAATGGGTAGCGCAGCAGCCGGTGGAAAAATAATGCCGGAGCCTTCTCCGGCATATTTGCTACATTTCTAACGTGTTTCCTTCAGCGCTTTCTCCACGCCTGCACCATAGGCCGGATGTACCTGATAAAAAAGGGCGATCTGGCGCTGCTGAATAAACTCAGGGATCTGGCGCAGCTCACCAGCGATACGCTGAAACATGCGCTGGTGCTCTTCTTCACTCAGCAGGTTGAACAACGCGCGCGGCTGGGTGAAATAGTCATCATCCTCACGGTGGTTCCAGTGGTCGGCGGCGCCTTCCAGCGACAGCGGCGGCTCGCTAAAGTCCGGCTGTTCCTGAAAGACGTTAAAGCTGTTTGGCTCATAGGTGGCACCGTTGCCGCTGTTGCCGTCCACGCGCATCGCGCCGTCGCGATGATAGTTATGGAACGGGCATTTTGGCGCATTAACCGGAATCTGGTGATGGTTAACGCCCAGGCGATAGCGATGCGCATCACCGTAAGAGAACAGGCGGCCTTGCAGCATCCGGTCGGGAGAAAAGCCAATGCCGGGCACCACGTTAGCCGGGCTCATCGCGACCTGCTCCACTTCCGCAAAGTAGTTATCCGGATTGCGGTTGAGTTCAAACTCACCCACTTCAATCAGCGGATAATCCGCATGCGGCCAGACTTTGGTCAGGTCGAACGGGTTGTAAGGCGTTTCTGATGCTTGCGCTTCCGGCATAATTTGCACAAAGAATTTCCAGCGCGGAAAGTTACCCTGTTCGATAGAGTCAAACAAATCGCGCTGTGAGCTTTCGCGGTCACGGCCAATCAGCTGCGCGGCTTCATCGTCCATCAGGTTCTGAATACCCTGTTCGCTACGCATATGGAACTTAACCCAAAAACGTTCCTGATTAGCGTTGATAAAGCTGTAGGTGTGGCTACCAAAGCCGTGGATATGGCGATAGGACGCAGGCAGGCCGCGATCGCTGAAATCAATAGTCAGCTGATGCAGCGACTCTGGAAGCTGTGAAAAAAAGTCCCATTTATAGGTCGGATTACGCAGGTTAGTACGCGGATCGCGCTTAACTACGTGGTTGAGATCGGGGAACTTCAGCGGATCGCGCAGATAAAACACCGGCGTATTGTTGCCGACCAGATCCCAGTTGCCTTCTTCCGTGTAAAACTTCAGTGAAAAGCCGCGGATATCGCGCTCTGCATCCGCGCCGCCGCGCTCGCCGGCAACGGTGGAAAAACGCATAAACAGGTCAGTTTTTTTACCGACTTCGGCAAAAATTTTCGCGCGGCTGAAGCGGGTAATATCCTGGGTGACGGTAAACGTCCCGTAGGCGCCAGAGCCTTTGGCATGCATGCGGCGCTCCGGAATGACCTCACGGTCAAAGTGCGCCAGCTTCTCCAGAAACCAGACATCCTGTAACAGCATCGGGCCACGGCGTCCGGCCGTCATCACATTGTTATTGTGGGCGACGGGCGCGCCCGCTGCGGTAGTAAGTCCTTTTTTGCTCATAGTGGGATCTCTTCTTATCGACGGGTTTATCTTTTAAATTCTTTTATTCAATCGGCATCGCCTATAAATCCATTGTGCCCGCTCGCGCTTCGCTGCGGCAATCTGGCGTTAACTATCGCTGCCATTTGCCGGGCTGATAGCGGAATGCGATTGTAATTGTCGCTATTGCTTCATACAGTTAACTAAACCTGAACAATCTGGAGAAACACATGAGAGTGGAAATGCTTTCCACCGGTGATGAAGTGCTGCATGGACAAATCGTGGACACCAATGCGGCATGGCTTGCCGAACGGCTGTTTCAGGAAGGTCTGCCGATGACCAGTCGCCAGACCGTGGGCGACAGCATGCAGGAGCTGGTCAACGTGCTTGTTGAACGCAGTAAGGTTGCCGATGTGCTGATTGTTAACGGCGGCCTGGGGCCGACCAGCGACGATTTAAGCGCGGCGGCGGCGGCCAAAGCAGCAGGCGTTGGGCTGGTTATGCAGGAAGAGTGGCTGGCGAAAATGGAGGCTTTCTTTGCCGGACGCGGCCGTAAAATGGCCGACAGCAACCGCAAACAGGCAGAGATTCCGGCGGGCGCAGAGATGATCGACAATCCCATCGGCACGGCGTGCGGCTTTGCTATGGAACTTAACCGCTGCTGGATCTTCTTTACGCCAGGCGTGCCTTCTGAATACAAAATGATGGTTGAGCAGGAAATTCTGCCGCGAATGAAGGCTCGCTTCCCGGTTTCCGATCCGCCGGTTTGCCTGCGGCTAACCACTTTTGGCCGGGGCGAAAGCGATCTGGCTTCTGAAATTGAACCTTTACCGCTGCCGGAAGACGTGGTGATGGGCTATCGCGCCTCTATGCCGATTATTGAGTTAAAGCTAAATGGCCCCGCATCAAAGCTGCCTGAGATGAAGCAGTTTTGGCAGCAGGTACGCGATATCGCTGGCGAAAGTATTATTTTTGAAGGAACGGAAACGTTGCCTGCGCAGCTGGCGCGTCGTCTGAACGAGCAGCGTTACCAACTGGCCGTTAGCGAACAGTTTACCGCTGGACTGGTGCAGTGGCAGTTGGCTTCTGTTGCCGCGCCGCTGGCGGCAGGGAACGTACTGCCGACGCAGAGTGAAAGCCTGGCTGAACTGGCGCAGCGCGCGCAGCAGCTGGCCTCAGGCAGCAACGCCACGCTGGCGCTGGTGGTGGGCGGCGAACAGGATAACCAGCTGGGCTTTGCTCTGCATACGCCGCAAGGCAGCTGGGGTCAAAAGGTGAGGTTCAACAACAGCCGTCACGGTCTGAAAGCGCGTCAGGATGTGGTTGCGATGATGGCGTTAAATATGCTCAGGCGCTGGCTCGACGGGCTGGATGTTGGCAGCGGTCACGGCTGGATTGACGTGGTGGATACGCTGGAAATAAAACCGGAAAGCTAAAGCCTGACTTTCTGTAATACCATAACGTCGCTTTAAGATTTTTTCAGGAAAAGGCTGAATGTTTATATATCGACAATCAGCCTTTATAACAAACCGCGCTTTTTTACTAAATGACTTTGCCAGCCTCAGGCAGAAATATCCTGGACAAAAATATATTCCCCTGCAAAAGTTAGCCAAAATTTTATTGGTGCGCATTTCTCTATTTAACAGAATGATTTTGATTTATTCATAACGTCTCTCAGGAAACGTGCTTTCCTGTAAAAAAAGTTGTTTTTATATTTTTGTTGTGTCACATTTTTAGCGGCTTAAAAACGAGCGATTGTTTTTAGTGCGCTTATTTATTTCAAGCTTAATAGTAAAAGGAATTTGTCTTGGCTGATAATTTTACAACAGATATTTCTGTTAAATATGAATATACCAATTATATTACCTGGTCTGGAGAAACAAAAGGCGACCACATCCTGACTTTTACGCCAAAAAATGCGGAAGAGGTGGTCAAGGTTGTTAACTGGGCAAAAGAAAACGCGTATTGCGTCAGGCCTGTAGGCGGAAGCTTTAACTGGTCGCAGCTTATTATCGAAAATGGGGAAAACAACAGCAAAGTCCTGCTCCTGGACTTAAAGAAAAACTTTACCTCTGTTTCGATTGAAAAGCGCGGTGACTACGGCATCGTGACGGCCCAGCCCGGCATCACGATGTTAAACCTGATGACCAAACTGGAGAAGCAGAAGCTGGGCTTTTACGCCGTGCCCGGTATGGGGGAAATGACGCTGGGCGGTATTTGTGCTATTGGAGGACACGGAACCTGTCTTCCGGCTACAGGCGAAACGCTGCAACAGGGCGGCACCTATGGTTCCGTCTGCAACAGCATTCTGGCCTTGACGGCCGTAGTGTGGAACGACGAGAAGAAAAGCTACGGGCTCAAAACCTTCACGCGCGAAGATAAAGAGATTTCAGCTTTCCTGGTTCATGTTGGCCGGGCGTTAATTACAGAGGTTACCTTGCAGGTTCCTCGCAACCGCCGCCTGCGCTGCCAGAGCTTTATGAATTTAACGCCGGAGGTGTTATTTGCTGACAGCGACACCAGCCCCAACAGATATATCGATTTTCTGGATAAAAGCGGCAGGGCGGAAGTTATCTTGTTTCCTTTCGTCGACAAAGCCTGGCTTAAGGTCTGGACGGTAACGGACTCTTATCCCACTACCGCAAAGCCCGTGCATCAACCTTTTAATTATCCTTTCTGCGATAAAATCCCGTCCCAGGTTTCAGATTTTGTTAAAAGCATATTTAGCAATCATCAGGAAGTCACGCCCGCGCTCTGCCAGAAGCTTAACGAAATTGTGCAGGTTGGCTTGGGGGCGTCCATTTCCGGCGATCTATGGGGATGGAGCAAAGATCTCCTGCTGTATGTAAAACCCAGCACGCTGCGGATAACGGCCAATGGCTATGCCATCGTGACCAAAAGAGAGAATATACAGAAAGCCCTTAACGAGTTTTACAGTAAATATAAAGAGATGCTCACCAGCTATCAGAATGCCAATTCGTTCCCGATTAATTGTCCGATTGAGATCCGCGTGACCGGATTAGATAACGCGGAAGAGACCGGTATAGCCAACGCCGCGACGGCTTCCTTATCCGCGAACCGTCCTGACAGCCTTCATCCTGAATGGGATGTGGCAATCTGGCTTGATGTCCTGACAATGCCAGGCACGCCGGATGCCAATAAGTTTATGAAGGAGCTGGAGGCGTGGCTCTTCGAACACTATACCGGCGACTATGCGGTCAGGGTCGAATGGAGCAAAGGCTGGGGTTACAGCGAAACCAGCGCCTGGGGAAATGACGATTTTATCAAAACAAACATTCCTGCCAGCTTGCCGGATGATGAGTATGGCTGGCGCTACGCCTTAAAAACGCTCAGCAAATATGATCCTCACCATCTGTTCTCGTCACCTCTTATCAAAAAGATATTTCAAGAAAAATAACTACGGATGCGGTTTAACCTGAATATAAGGAGATTTATGATGAAAGAGTTAGGCTTTAGTGAGATGGAGCAGGTAGCGGGCGCTTCTTTTTCTGGCATCACAACATACATCGGCAACGCGATTATTGATGCCGTTATGATTACCAACGATATTTTCAACATGTCAGTGGTTTATTCGGTTGGGCGATTCTTTGATTCCGTTGGGTTTGGCAGTTTTCACTATACCCTGGATTCCTGGGGCTATTCCCTGTCTAAACTGGTGGCAGGTATAGGGACTGCGCTGGGCGGCGACGATAGCCGTATAGCCTATCATTTCGATGAAGAGTGGGGTGCCTGATACTATCCGTAATAACCCTCTGTAGTGCTGAGGGTTATTTTACTCTGACGAAACAGCGTTAAAGCTCCAGCTCAATATCCCCTTCTGCCTTACAGCAGCACGGCAGAATTTCACCATCCTTAATAAACGCCAGCGGCTGTGATGAATAGCTGACCTGTCCTTGCAGCAGACCAATCCGGCAGGAGCCGCAATAGCCTTCACGGCACTGGTATTCCACGCAAACCTGGTGAAATTCAAGCGCGTCCAGCAGGGAGCGATGTTCATTATGACAGTGCAGCTGCGTGCCGGAAGCACGCAGTTTAATAATTGGGCCGGTCATGCTTAGAGCTGGAAGTCGTCGAAGTCGTTTTCGCCCACTTCGGAGTCGATCTGACCCACCAGGTAAGAGCTAACCTCTACTTCCTGCGGCGCAACCTGCACGTTGTCGGAAACCAGCCAGGAGTTGATCCACGGAATTGGGTTAGAACGGGTCTTAAACGGCAGCTCCAGCCCAACCGCATTCATGCGGATATTGGTGATGTACTCAATGTACTGGCAAAGAATATCTTTGTTCAGACCGATCATTGAGCCGTCGCGGAACAGGTATTCCGCCCACTCTTTTTCCTGCTGCGCCGCCAGCACAAACAGGTCGTAACACTCCTGCTGGCACTCTTTAGCGATCTCAGCCATTTCCGGATCGTCTTCACCGCTGCGTAACAGGTTCAGCATATGCTGCGTACCGGTCAGATGCAGCGCTTCGTCGCGGGCGATCAGCTTGATAATCTTCGCGTTGCCTTCCATCAGCTCGCGTTCTGCAAAAGCAAAAGAACAGGCGAAGCTGACATAAAAGCGGATGGCTTCCAGCGCGTTTACGCTCATCAGGCAGACGTAAAGCTGCTTTTTCAGCGCCCGCAGATTAACGGTAACGGTTTTGCCGTTAACCTGATGCGTGCCTTCACCCAGCAGATGCCAGTAGTTGGTCATTTCGATCAGGTCGTCGTAGTAACCCGAAATATCTTTGGCGCGCGACAGAATCTGCTCGTTGGTCACGATATCGTCAAACACCATCGCCGGGTCGTTGACGATATTGCGAATGATATGGGTATAGGAGCGCGAGTGGATAGTTTCGGAAAACGCCCAGGTTTCTACCCAGGTTTCCAGCTCGGGAATCGAAATCAGCGGCAGCAGCGCGACGTTTGGACTGCGGCCCTGGATAGAGTCCAGCAGCGTTTGATACTTCAGGTTGCTGATAAAAATGTGCTTTTCGTGATCCGGCAAGCCCTGGTAGTCGATACGGTCGCGCGACACGTCCACTTCTTCCGGACGCCAGAAAAAGGAGAGCTGCTTTTCAATCAGCTTTTCAAAAATACCGTATTTTTGCTGATCGTAGCGGGCGACGTTAACCGGCTGGCCGAAAAACATCGGTTCGTTCAGCTGATCGTTTTTATTTTGCGAGAACGTGGTGTAAGCCATGTCATTATCCAGTGAAGAAGGGCAGAGAAAACCCGGCCCGACAGAAAATCAGGGGGCGATAGCCGCCCCGCTATGGTTAAATTTTGCAGGCGCCGCTTTCACAGCCGTCATCCTGAATGGATGGCGCCAGATCGTCCTGGGCATCTTCTGCACCGTCACGGGTGTTCTGGTAGTACAGCGTTTTCACGCCGAACTTGTAGGCGGTCAGCAGATCTTTCAGCAGCTGTTTCATCGGCACGCGACCGTTAGCGAAGCGCGTCGGGTCATAGTTGGTGTTCGATGAAATGGCCTGGTCGATAAACTTCTGCATCAGGCCAACCAGCTGTAAATAGCCGTCGTTGTTTGGCATATCCCACAGCAGCTCATACTGGTCTTTCAGGCGCTCATATTCCGGCACTACCTGACGCAGAATGCCGTCTTTCGACGCTTTAATGCTGATGTGGCCGCGCGGTGGTTCGATGCCGTTAGTCGCATTAGAAATCTGCGACGAGGTTTCTGACGGCATCAGCGCAGAAAGCGTGGAGTTGCGCAGGCCGTGCGTTTTGATCTCTTCACGCAGCGCTTCCCAGTCCAGATGCAGCGGCTCGTTGCTGATGGCATCCAGGTCTTTCTTATAGGTATCGATCGGCAGAATGCCCTGCGCGTAGGTGGTTTCGTTGAACCACGGGCACGCACCTTGCTCTTTCGCCAGGTCGTTAGAAGCCTTCAGCAAGTAGTACTGAATCGCTTCAAAAGTTTTGTGCGTCAGGTTATTGGCACTGCCGTCCGAGTAGCGTACGCCGTGCTTCGCCAGATAGTAAGCGAAGTTAATTACGCCGATACCCAGCGTACGACGGCCCATTGCGCCGCGTTTTGCCGCAGGAATCGGGTAATCCTGGTAGTCCAGCAGCGCGTCCAGCGCACGTACGGCCAGCGTTGCCAGCTCTTGCAGATCGTCCAGGCTTTCAATAGCGCCCAGGTTAAACGCCGACAGCGTACACAGCGCGATTTCGCCGTTTTCGTCATTAACGTCCATCAGCGGTTTGGTCGGCAGCGCGATTTCCAGGCAGAGGTTAGACTGGCGAACCGGCGCGATAGCAGGATCGAACGGGCTGTGCGTGTTGCAGTGGTCAACGTTCTGAATGTAGATACGGCCGGTAGAGGCACGTTCCTGCATCATCAGCGAGAACAGGTCAACGGCTTTTACACGCTGCTTGCGAATGCTGTCGTCTTTTTCATATTTGGTGTACAGGCGCTCAAACTCTTCCTGATCGGCAAAGAAAGCGTCATACAGGCCCGGCACGTCGGACGGGCTGAACAGGGTGATCTCTTCGCCTTTCAGCAGACGCGTATACATCAGCTTGTTCAGCTGCACGCCATAGTCCATATGACGCACGCGGTTGCCTTCCACGCCACGGTTGTTTTTCAGCACCAGCAGGCTTTCAACTTCCAGATGCCACATTGGGTAGAACAACGTGGCCGCACCGCCGCGCACGCCGCCTTGCGAACAGGATTTCACCGCGGTCTGGAAATGCTTGTAAAAAGGAATACAGCCGGTGTGGAAAGCTTCACCGCCGCGGATCGGGCTGCCCAGCGCACGGATGCGGCCAGCGTTGATGCCGATACCGGCGCGCTGTGAAACGTACTTCACAATCGCGCTGGATGTCGCGTTGATAGAGTCCAGGCTGTCGCCGCACTCGATCAGCACGCAAGAGCTGAACTGGCGAGTTGGCGTACGCACGCCGGACATGATTGGCGTCGGCAGTGAAATTTTAAAGGTGGAGATGGCGTCATAAAAACGCTTCACGTAATCCAGACGCGTTTCACGCGGATAGCCGGAGAACAAACAGGCGGCCACCAGAATATAGAGGAACTGCGCGCTTTCGTAGATATCGCCGCTGACGCGGTTCTGTACCAGATACTTACCTTCCAGCTGTTTTACGGCAGCATAAGAGAAGTTCATATCGCGCCAGTGGTCGATAAAGCCGTCCATCAGCTCGAACTCTTCTGCGCTGTAATCTTCCAGCAGGTGACGGTCATATTTGCCCAGGTCCACCATGCGCTTCACCTGATCGTAAAGCTTAGGCGGTTCAAACTGGCCGTATGCTTTTTTACGCAGATGGAAGATTGCCAGGCGGGCGGCCATATACTGATAGTCCGGCGCATCGCGCGAGATCAGGTCGGCAGCGGATTTGATGATCGTTTCATGAATATCAGAGGTCTTGATACCTTCATAAAACTGGATATGAGAACGCAGCTCAACCTGTGAGACGGAAACGTTTTGCAGTCCTTCTGCAGCCCAGTCAAGTACGCGGTGGATTTTATCCAGATTGATGCGTTCGGTGCGGCCATCGCGTTTAGTGACAAGCAGGCTCTGATTCATGTGGCGTTTTTATCCTGTCCGTGAGATCGAAAGTATCCCCCGTTTATGCACAGACTGCTCGGGTGTGAGTAACTCTGTGGATAAACACTATATATAGGGGGTAAGGGAAGTATTGATAACAATATGGTGGTTATTTTAGTAAGTTCTGCGATCTTAACAAGCCTTGACGAAGCGGCAATTTTACTGATCCAGAGCTGGCGGTTTTCCTAAGTCCGCGTTTCTCAAGGCTCCACGTCCTTGTCAACATGCTGGAAAAAAAATTCAAAAAATAGCTGAACGCGGCTTTATTGCTCAGCAGTGAAACCCCGCCGTTTTTTTTGGCGAAAAAGTATACTTCAGATCGCCAGATGCACCAGGCAAACAGCGACTTAAGAAAGACGAAATACTTATAAAGATGAAATAAGAGAAAAGAAGGGGCAGCACCTTACCGGGAGCGCTGCGGCGATTTTTCGTCCGGGAAAGCGTATGTCAGTGCGGTTCTGCGGCAGGGGAGCTTGCCCGCTGTACCGCAAGGGTTGTTACCCGGTACGTTTACCGCAGGGTAAAAGGGAAGCTTTCGTCGAGGTGACAGAAGATTTTTAATTACGGGTCAATAAAAAAATAGCCAAATGGAAGTGTTACTTTTAGTGCGTATTAGCATGATTTTATAGGTTAAGTCTGCAGTAAAAAGGCCACTCATCAAAGTGGCCTCTGTACTGCGAGCTACCCTACAAACAGGCTTTTATAAAATAGGTCAATCGGTAGCCTTACTGGATTTACTAAACCGTTCCAGAAACCAGCTGTAAATATCTTCTAAAAATCGGACACAACCTAGCGATGTAATGATTACTACTGCCCAATGCGAAAAATTCTCTGGTAACTCTAACCAGCCAGAGATGATATGTGCTCCGCTCAATATAGATGCTGCAAATTGAAAACCTACAATAACGACAATTATGTGTCCTGATTTTATCAAAAGCTTTTTTTTTACCACGTGCATTGTCCCGGAGAGATACTTCCTCCTCCATTTGAATTTCGACTGCCAGGATCGCGAACGCAAGAGTTATAAGAGTTAGCGATCATTCCAGACAATACCGCTGCTGGTCCACTTTTTAAACCACCAATTATTCCCGAACCAATATCCATTAAGCATTGGGTACTAACATCCTTATAAATATCTACTGCGGCACCTCTTTGTATAGTAGACTGCCTGCTTCTGCGCCCTGAAAAAGGCCCTTCATTATTGCTGTTGGCATTACCGCCTGAGATTGCATCCCAATATTCAGGACTAATTTCTCTTATCGTCATAATATCCTCCTTGTAATTTCAATTTGAAGTATTTCCCTTTACTGCTTAACAAGGTAATTTCACAATTACATTCTTTTTAACATCAGGTCAAATAATGTGATTTTATGTCAATTGCCATAAAATGAGATGCGCTATCAAGAAGATAGAATCAATAATAGAGTGCTTGCTGCATATTTATGGAATCTTGCATTGATAATACACAAAAAAATATGAGCTCTCTCACAGTGGGAGGATTTAAAACTTCCCTTAAGAACCGCGTTCTTAAGGGAAACAAAATCATTCGGCAGGCGAGTGCGTGTGCACCATATAGTTAACGTCTACGCCAGGCGCCAGCTTAAACTTATTGGTCAGCGGGTTATAATGCAGGCCAATCATATGGCGTTCGCGCAGCTGCGTTTCATCAACCCAGTTCAGCAGCTCGCCGGGACGGATAAATTTCTTAATGTCGTGCGTGCCGCGCGGCACCATGCGCAATACGTATTCTGCACCGATGACCGCCATCAGCCAGGATTTGCTGTTGCGGTTGAGCGTAGAGAAAAAGACTTCGCCGCCTGGCTTAACCAGTCTGGCGCAGGCATGCACTACGGAGCGCGGATCCGGCACGTGCTCCAGCATCTCCATACAGGTCACCACGTCATACTGACCGGCAAACTGCTCGGCATGCTCTTCTACCGTTTGCTGCACATACTCTACCTTTACGCCGCTTTCGAGCGCGTGCAGCCGGGCAATCTCCAGCGGTTCCGCACCCATATCCAGGCCGGTGACTTCTGCGCCTTCACGCGCCATGCTCTCGGCCAAAATGCCGCCGCCGCAGCCGACGTCCAGCACCTTTTTGCCAAACAGGCCGTTACTGTGCTGAGCAATATAGCCAAGGCGCAGCGGGTTAATACGGTGAAGCGGCTTAAATTCGCCTTCCAGATCCCACCAGCGTGATGCAACCGCCTCGAATTTAGCAATTTCCTGATGATCCACGTTAGCCGTGGCGCTGTTTTGCTCTGCCTTCATTGTTTTCTGACTCCCTACAGGTTTGGCTTCAGTATACATCTTTCCATGCGGTGAAGGGCAGCGAGCCGCCAATGGCAGAAAAGCGCGCGATTAAAGCGGCGGAAACGATGCTTTCCATTCACCACCAGGCCGAAAGGTGGTATACTTTCGCACCTTTGAATCCGGGTATATTTTAGAAGGAAAGAGCCTGAATGAGTGACCTGGCCAGAGAAATCACACCGGTTAATATTGAAGAAGAGTTAAAAAACTCTTACCTCGATTACGCCATGTCGGTCATTGTTGGCCGTGCATTGCCAGATGTTCGCGATGGCCTGAAACCAGTACACCGTCGTGTACTCTATGCCATGAACGTGCTGGGCAATGACTGGAACAAACCTTATAAAAAGTCCGCCCGTGTTGTCGGCGACGTTATCGGTAAATACCACCCTCACGGCGACACCGCCGTTTATGACACCATTGTCCGTATGGCGCAGCCGTTTTCGCTGCGCTATATGCTGGTAGATGGCCAGGGTAACTTTGGTTCCGTTGACGGCGACTCCGCCGCCGCGATGCGTTATACCGAAGTACGCATGTCCAAAATCGCCCACGAGCTGCTCTCCGATCTGGAAAAAGAGACCGTTGACTTTGTGCCTAACTACGACGGCACCGAGCAGATCCCGGAAGTCATGCCGACGAAAATCCCGAACCTGCTGGTGAACGGCTCTTCGGGCATCGCGGTAGGGATGGCGACCAATATTCCGCCGCACAACCTGACGGAAGTGATCAACGGCTGCCTGGCCTACATCGAAGATGAAAACATCAGCATTGAAGGGCTGATGGAACACATTCCGGGGCCAGACTTCCCGACTGCCGCCATTATCAACGGCCGTCGCGGTATTGAAGAGGCGTATCGCACCGGGCGCGGCAAAATTTACATCCGCGCGCGTGGCGAAGTGGAAGTCGATGCAAAAACCGGCCGTGAAACCATCATCATTCACGAGATTCCCTATCAGGTGAACAAGGCTCGCCTGATTGAGAAGATGGCAGAGCTGGTTAAAGAGAAGCGTCTGGAAGGGATCAGCGCGCTGCGTGACGAATCAGATAAAGATGGTATGCGCATCGTTATCGAGGTTAAACGCGACGCGGTTGGTGAAGTGGTGCTGAACAACCTCTATTCGCTGACCCAGCTGCAAACCTCTTTCGGCATCAATATGGTGGCGCTGCATCAGGGCCAGCCAAAGATTATGCCGCTGAAGGATATTCTGGAAGCCTTCGTGCGCCACCGTCGTGAAGTGGTGACGCGCCGCACTATCTTTGAACTGCGTAAAGCACGTGACCGCGCGCATATCCTTGAAGCGTTGGCGATAGCGCTGGCTAACATCGATCCGATTATCGAGCTGATCCGCCGTGCGCCAACGCCAGCGGAAGCGAAAGCGGGCCTGGTCGCGCAGCCGTGGGCGCTGGGTAACGTTTCCGCCATGCTGGAGCGTGCCGGTGACAACGCCGCGCGTCCGGAATGGCTGGAAGACGAGTTCGGTATTCGTGACGGCCAGTACTACCTGACCGAGCAGCAGGCTCAGGCTATCCTGGATCTGCGTCTGCAAAAGCTGACCGGTCTGGAGCATGAAAAGCTGCTGGACGAGTACAAAGAGCTGCTGGAGCAGATTGCCGAGCTGATTCATATTCTGGAAAGTGCCGAGCGCCTGATGGAAGTGATCCGCGAGGAGCTGGAGCTGGTTCGCGATCAGTTCGGCGACAAGCGCCGTACCGAAATCACCGCCAACAGCGCCGATATCAATATCGAAGATCTGATCAACCAGGAAGACGTTGTCGTTACGCTGTCTCATCAGGGCTACGTGAAGTACCAGCCTCTGACGGATTACGAAGCGCAGCGTCGCGGCGGCAAAGGCAAATCGGCAGCACGCATCAAAGAAGAAGACTTCATCGATCGTCTGCTGGTGGCCAATACCCACGACACGATCCTCTGTTTCTCGAGCCGTGGCCGTCTCTACTGGATGAAGGTTTACCAGCTGCCGGAAGCGAGCCGTGGCGCGCGTGGACGTCCTATCGTCAACCTGCTGCCGCTGGAAGCTAACGAACGCATCACCGCAATCCTGCCGGTGCGTGAATATGCTGAAGGCTGGAATATCTTTATGGCGACCGCCAGCGGCACCGTGAAGAAAACCGCGCTGACCGAGTTTAGCCGTCCGCGCAGCGCCGGTATCATCGCCGTCAACCTGCGTGAAGACGATGAGCTGATTGGCGTGTCGCTGACTAACGGTAGCGACGAAGCCATGCTGTTCTCTGCAGCGGGTAAAGTGGTGCGCTTTGCAGAAAGCGCGGTGCGTGCCATGGGCCGTACGGCTTCGGGCGTACGCGGTATCAAGCTGGCCGAAGGCGATCGCGTCGTGTCGCTGATCGTGCCGCGTGACGAGGGTGCCATCCTGACGGTTACGCAGAACGGTTACGGTAAACGTACCGCCAACAGCGAATACCCGACCAAGTCTCGTGCTACCCAGGGCGTTATTTCGATCAAGGTGACCGATCGTAACGGTCCGGTCATTGGCGCGGTGCAGGTTGTCGACAGCGATCAGATTATGATGATCACCGACGCTGGTACGCTGGTTCGCACGCGCGTTTCTGAGGTCAGCGTGGTAGGGCGTAACACCCAGGGTGTTATCCTGATCCGCACCGCTGAAGATGAAAACGTGGTGGGCCTGCAGCGCGTAGCTGAACCGGTAGCGGAAGAAGAGCTGGACGCTATCGACGGCAGCGTGGCGGAGGGCGACGACGATATCGCGCCGGAAGTCATCGAGGACGATGCGCCAGAAAACGACGAAGAAGAATAAATTCGTTTGCTGTGCGCCTGAAAAGCCGGTTCCCTGAACCGGCTTTTTTTATGTCCTTTTTTCGTAGCCGGGGCGGCAGGTAATAAACTGGAAGCCGCTACGCAATATTGGTAGCAAAACCTGACGATAAATCAGGGGAATGATATACAGACGGGGCACGTAAAGGAGGTGCCTATGCAAATCAGGATTGCACGTTATTTTGCATTGCCAGGCAAAGCGGAGCGCTATCTGGTTACGGTTCAGAAGCGGGACGGCAGAAGCCGGGCCTATATGGTTGAAATTAATCCGCTGCATTCGGCCATGCACTTTCTGTTTACCGGGCAGTGGTCGCAGTATTACGTTGAGAACTTTGCCTGGATGGTGAGCTTCTACCCGCATGAAAGGTTACTGTTTCCGGGGAGCAAAGGCCGTTTTAAAGCGGACAGCGCGATGGGATTCAATCGTAAGGAACTGAACAAGCTGCTGGTTCAGGGCATTGGCGCAGTCATTGTCGACTTCTCGCGGCATCGTCAGCCCATGATGCTGACCGCGGTAGCTATCCGGAAAAATCTGGGCAGGCTGTACCATCGCCTTTTTCTACGGCACGCCAGAGCAGCGGGCTATTTTTATCATCAAAGCTATGCGCAGGAGGCGCTCTATGTCATCGAAAAACAGTGGAAAAACACCGAGTCCGCAAAAACCGTCAGGCAGGCCGTCCAGAGACGAAATTGTCGCCCTGGCACTCGGCTGTATGTGTGAAAATGCGGAAAAGCTGGCCCGGCAGGTCCGTCAGAACGGCGGGACCGGCGGATACATCTGCCTGAATCGGCGCGGTTCGGAAAAATCTTAAGCGAAGAGGCTATTTTAAGCATAAAACCGTCCTTTAAACCGACAGGTAACTGGCTTTTTTAGCCCTGTGGCGGTACTGTAGCGGGATCGAAATTGTCATCAGACCAGTCGCTACTGTAGGTTCCGCTTGAAATACTTAGTCTCGTTCAGAACAACGTTAAGGATCTCCCGTTACCTGTTCCGGGCATTAGCACTGATGCTCTGGACATTGGGCGCGCTGCTGACCACGTTTTACATCATTAACGTTCTGCATGAAAAAGAAACCCAGGTTCGCCAGGAGTTTAATACGGATTTCGAGCAGGCGCAGTGGTACATTCGCCATTCCGCTGACGTTACGCGCGAGCTGAAATACATTGCGGAAAATCGCCTCAACGCTTCGGCCAACGGCCTGGACGTGCTGAACGGCGTTTTTACCGGCAAAACCACGCCGCCGCAGTTTTATCCGCTTTACTCGGACTCGGACTGTAGCGCCATGAGCGGCACCTGGCGTAATTCGCTGGAATCGCTCAGCTATTTCCTTCATTACTGGAAGACGAACTTTGCCTCTGCCTACGAGCTTAACCGCGTATTTTTTATCGGTGGGAAAAGCCTGTGTCTGGCGGACTTTGGCATAGGTAATGCCTCCAGCCGTGAACGCGCGCTAAAGTCGCTGCACGAACGCGTGCTTAAGTATCGCAACGGCAATGAAGAAGAGCGGAAAAACAGCTTTTTCTGGGTGGCCTCCACGGGGCAGCCGGGCTCAGGCTATTACTACATGGTGACGCCTGTTTATACGGGGAGCAAAATGACCGCGCTGCTGGGCATTGAGCAAATCATCCGGCTGGACGAATTTATTATTCCCGGCAGCTTCCCGGTTAATACCACGCTGCTGGATGCTAATGGCCAGCGCGTTCTCTCCTCTTCATCGACCGGCAGCCGCATTTCGCTTGACGACTTGCCTGATGACAGTAACTGGTTTGGCTATATCAACGGCTATAAGCAGCTGGTAATGAAGAAAAAGCTGACGCCGTCCACGCTCAGCGTTGTTTATTCGGTACAGACTGACGAGATGGTTGAAAAGCTAAAAATGCTGATCATTAACTCGATTCTACTGAACGTAATCAGCGCTATTATCCTGTTTTCGCTGGCCTGGCTGTTTGAGCGGCGCATGTTTTTACCGGCGGAAGACAACGCTCACCGGCTGGAAGAGCACGAGCAGTTCAACCGTAAAATCGTAGCTTCCGCGCCGGTAGGTATCTGTATCTTACGCACCAGCGACGGCACTAACATTCTGAGTAACGAGCTGGCGCATAACTACCTCAGCATGCTGACGCAGGAAGACAGGCAGCGGCTGACGGAGATTATCTGCGGCCAGCAGGTCAATTTTGTTGATGTGCTGACCGGCAGCAATACCAACCTGCAAATCAGCTTTGTGCATTCACGCTATCGCAATGAAAACGTGGCGATTTGCGTACTGGTCGACGTCAGCGCCCGCGTTAAGATGGAAGAGTCGCTGCAGGAGATGGCGCAGGCGGCCGAGCAGGCGAGCCAGTCGAAGTCGATGTTCCTGGCCACCGTCAGCCACGAGCTGCGTACGCCGCTGTATGGCATTATCGGCAACCTGGATCTGCTGCAAACCCGCGCGCTGCCTAAAGGCGTCGAGTCGCTGGTGACGGCAATGAATAACTCTTCCAGCCTGCTGCTAAAAATTATCAGCGATATTCTCGACTTCTCTAAAATTGAGTCCGAGCAGCTGCGTATTGAACCGCGTGAGTTTGCACCGCGTGAGGTAATCACGCATATCGCCTCTAACTATCTGGCGATGGTAGTGAAGAAGCGGCTGACGCTCTGGTGCTTTATCAACAGCGACGTGCCGGTGACGCTGGAAGGCGATCCTATTCGTTTACAGCAGGTCATTTCAAACCTGCTCAATAACGCGATTAAATTTACCCATACCGGCGGCATTATTCTCCAGGCCTGGGTTAAAGATGGCTATCTGGCTTTTCGCGTGCGGGACACCGGGGTAGGCATTCCGGCAAAAGAGATTACTCGTCTGTTCGATCCTTTCTTCCAGGTGGGCAGCGGCGTTCAGCGCAATTTCCAGGGAACCGGGCTGGGCCTGGCAATCTGCGAAAAGCTTATCAACATGATGGATGGCGATATTGAGGTGGATTCCGAGCCCGGGATGGGCAGCCAGTTTATCGTGCGCATTCCGCTCTATAACAGCAAGGTGAAAAAGCCGTTACGCCACGATGGCCTGCAGGGGAAAAAATGCTGGCTGGAGCTGCGCAACGAGGAGCTGGCCAGCTTCCTTGTAAAGCTGCTGGATGAGCATGGCCTGATCGTTGAACGTTTGCAGGAGCAAAGCCGCTGCGAAGCGGATGACGTTATCGTCACGGATTACGATTTTACTACTCAGCAGCCGCACCGCGCGACGATTCGCTTTGACGGTAGCCATAACGACGGCCCGCAGGAGCTGTCTACGGGGCGCTGGGTATACGGCACCACGACGCCGCACGAGCTGCCCGCGCTGCTGGGAAGGATCTATCGCGTTGAGGTAGAAATGCCGAATGCGCCATCGGGGCTGCCGGAAACGGAAGAGAAAAGCGTCAGCAACGAAGATATTCTTATCCTGGTGGTGGATGACCATCCTATTAACCGCATGCTGCTTTCCGATCAGCTTGGCTCGCTGGGTTACAGGGTCAAAACCGCACAGGATGGCGTAGACGCGTTGAACGTGTTGAGCCGCAACGACATTGATATCGTCCTGACCGACGTAAATATGCCGAATATGGACGGCTATCGCCTTGCACAGCGGCTGCGCCAGCTGGGGCTGACCTTCCCGGTGGTGGGCGTCACGGCTAACGCGCTGGCAGAAGAGAAGCAGCGCTGTATGGAAGCGGGCATGGATAACTGTCTGTCGAAGCCGGTGACGCTGGATACGCTACAGCAAACGCTGGCGTTCTACGCCGAGCGGGTGAGAAAAGGGCGGGAGGGATAACTGTCTGTCGAAGCCGGTGACGCTGGATACGCTACGGCAAACGCTGGAGTTCTATGCCGGGCGGGTGAGAAAAGGGCGGGAAGGATAACGGTTATCTGCCCGTTGTAATCCGCTTTGAGGGCAGAGTAACGGCCATAAAAAACGGGCCTGACGCGATGTCAGGCCCGTTGTCGATCGGCCGCAGGGGCAACCGCGCGTTTGCTTAGTCCTTGTCTACCGGCATGGTGCTGACGGAAGAGAGGTAGTTCAGCAGCGCAATATCGTTGTCCACGCCCAGCTTCATCATCGCTGACTTCTTCTGGCTACTGATGGTTTTGATGCTGCGGTTTAACTTCTTGGCGATTTCAGTTACCAGGAAGCCTTCAGCGAACAGACGCAGTACTTCACTTTCCTTTGGTGAAAGGCGTTTGTCGCCGTAGCCGCCAGCGCTGATTTTCTCCAGCAGCTTAGCCACGCTTTCCGGCGTGTATTTTTTCCCTTTTTGCAGTGCGGCCAGCGCTTTTGGCAAATCGGTTGGCGCGCCTTGCTTCAGCACGATCCCCTCAATGTCCAGATCCAGCACGGCGCTGAGGATTGCCGGGTTATTGTTCATGGTCAGAACGATAATTGACAGGTCCGGATAGTGGCGCTTGATATATTTGATTAGCGTAATGCCGTCGCCATACTTTTCGCCCGGCATTGACAGATCGGTAATCAGAACGTTGGCGTCCAGCTTGGAGAGACTGTTGATTAATGCTGTGGAATCTTCGAACTCACCGACAACATTGACCCATTCAATCTGTTCGAGTGACTTACGAATGCCGAACAGAACAATAGGATGGTCGTCGGCAATAATTACATTCAGGTTGTTCATATTATTGGTTACCTTGCTGCAGCAGCTCATTGACGTAGCGGTCGATGTCGCTGGTGGTATTTTTAATGTTTGAATTGTCACACTCGGTTATGTGCTGTTCTAACGTTTCACAAAGCTGCTTGCCCGGTGTCAAATTAAGCATGGCAAACACGCCCTTCAGGCGATGTGCAGTCTGAGCAAGCGAACTTAAGTCCCTTTCCGCCGCCTCATTATACAATCTCTTTACATCATCTGGTACTGTCTCAACAAACAGTTGGAAGTAGCCTGGCGCAAACAGCTGCGCAGGTTGTTCCTCTTCTTCGGGCTCGTCCAGGGCCAGCTGAAGCTCAATAAGCTGTAGCAACGCATCCTGCATTGCGCTGCTGATATTGAAGTTCACCCTGAAGCGATCGCGAGAAAGTGCCGTATAGCCCGCCTCATCATCCGTAAGCAGCAGCGACCACGCGGTCATACTGGCCGGATCGTCCGTGACCAGCACATCGTGATCCTGACCAGAAAAACGCTCATCAGGAGTGATACAGCTGGCTCCCCAGTTTTCTAGTTGGTGAACCACTATTTTTCTTATTTCATCCACGTTGATATCAATCAGCGCGGTCAGGCCCTCCAGCAGCTTCTCTTCCCGATCCTGCTGGTGCTCCTGCGGCGCATGTACCTGAATGCTGTAGCGCGTGCCGATATCGGGGCGTGCAACAATTTCCAGATGACCGCCAAGCTGTTTACATAACTGTTTACACAGGAAGAAAGCCAGACCGGAAGCCTGCCCAAAGCGATCCTGACTGGTTTCGCCAAGGAACGGGAAATCGGTATTGCCCATTTCGTCTACCGTCAGGCCAGCGCCGGTATCGACCATCTCAATAGCCAGCCGATCGGGCCTGTCGGCAGGATGGCTGACCTCAATAGAGATCCTGCCCCAGCTGGTGCTGGTGATAGAGTAGTGCAGCAACGTGGTCAAAATTTTGAAAATGGCCCGCCGATCGCCAAACCGGTTTTCATCGCTGCTAAGGCGGTTACTGACCACCAGCCTGAGTCCTTTGCGGCGCAGCGAGGGGAGGGCTTCCGTTACCAGCTCGTCAAGCACGCTCTGTAGATTGAAAGCGCCCGCATCCGGTGCCCAGTCGTGGGTTTCCAGCCGGTTCAGCAGCACGATATCATCCACCAGGCGTCGCAGCGCCTGTGACTCCTGCAGCGCATCATCCAGCTTCTCGCCGGGCTGAGCCGTTTCGATAGCCTGCAGCTGGTCGATAATGCTGCTTAATGGCCGGTTCAGCGCGTGCCCCAGATTTTGCAGCAGCTGCTGGCGCGTCTGGTGGCTCTTATCCAGCACCTGCTGGGCCTTCTGTAATTTTTTGTTGACCAGCAGTTCACGATCCTGGTCACGCATCATAAACAGCTGGGTATTGGCGGCCAGCATGCTGCGCGCATGGCGAATTTCGTACACTTCGTTATTCACCGTGGCCTGCAACACGCCCTGGTGCTGGTCGGACATGTTAATGATTTTTTGTAAATTAAGATGCGGCAAAAGATGCTCAGCAATCTTATTGCTGATAATGGTGCGGTTGCTGGCAAAGTCATACACCAGCAGGCCAACGGGCAGGCTTGCCACAATTTCATCATTCAGGATACGCAGAGAGTCCAGTTCGGCGCTCTGGTTTTCGTTAGGACGTAGCGATTGCTGGCGTAATAAAAAGAGACCGGCCAGCGACAGCAGCAGCAGCACAAAGTTTGCCAGCAGCGGCCACATCAGATTGCGCAGCGTATCCACCACCAGGCCCACCAGCGGCACGCGATAGACCAGCTGTAGCGGCGTGCTGGTCAACGAAGCGGCGATCTCAATGTTAGGATTGAGTAGCGTAACCTTGGTACTGTGGGTGCCGTCATCATTATCTGCCGTGCTGCCGGTGCCGCTCATATCCTGCTTCAGCTGAAAGTTTTCCAGCGGCATGTTGAGCGGGATAAGATCGTTGATTGGCAGATCGAAAGCGACAACCGTTGCCAGATGTCCTGGCTGGTTGAAGGTGGTGCGCACGGTAAAGTAGTGATCGTTTTGCCAGGTAAACCGACGCAGCGGCGAAAAACTCTCCCGCTCGTCCAGCGCGTTGGCCTGTTGCAGCATCTCTGCGCGCCGCGCGTCGACAATCGTGCTGATGGCACTTTCTTTATAACGCGTCGCCATATCTTTCAGCGGCAGGGTAGAGATTAAAATCAGGCTGTTATCCTGACCATTCAGGAAGTACATCGACCAGGTGCTGTTTTCCGCGCCCCACAGCGTGTCCAGATAGTTGGACATACGCAGCGTCATATCCAGCGTACTGCCGTCGTGAGAACCAAAAATCAACGATTCGGTTTTGCGCCGGGTTTTTTCAAGATAGTAAACGTCCGGACGCAGGCGGGTTTCCTGCAGGCTATTGGGCGTTGCACCAGCGGCGCTGGCCGCAAGATTTTCATAAATCTGCCAGGTAGCGAAACGGTAGGTGTCAATGCGCTTCTGCATGGCGTGGGCAATATCCGCCATCGCGTAACGTTTATCGGTCAGCCAGGCGTTAACGGCGTTATGGATCATAAATCCTGATGCCAGCAGCAGCACCAGAATAAATATCGCAAAAAAGCGGGTAACGTTGCCCGAAGTCAGTGGAAATTTATAAGGCATCATATAGCCAGGCCCCAGTTAACGAGTCAGCCGGGCGCTGCGGAACAGCGCCAGCGAGCGGGCAAGCGGTAAAACAGACGTCAGGTACCGTTTCCGCCGCAAACGGTTCGGGATTACTTTGCGCTAAATTTACGCCCCAAGGCCGTAATATTCTCGCAGAAAAAGCGTACTGGGTGGCCAGCGCGCTGGCGGTCGGTCTGGCGTCCTGAGTCGTCATAGTTTCCGTTAAAAGCTTGTCGCAGTAAGCGCTACTTTTTATCACATTTCGTAAAATTAAAGAAGAACAGGCGGTGCAAAGCGTGGCGGATAACCTGTTGCAAACCCAGAGTCATGCTGACCTTTGTGTTAATAACCTGAAAAAACGGCGCTGTTAATCAAATATTGCAGCTAAAGGGTATTTTACAGACAACTCCTGGCTTGCCAGGTTTTATGCTGGCTTAACTCAAATCATTGGTGCAGGGTAAAAAATAGCCAGAACCAGAGGGAATACCCTCGTTTTTGCCGGGCGTTATTTGTACAGCCCGATAACCTCAGGCCTGCGCGGATTTTTGGCAATTGATAGCATTATTTTTCATTCTCCATAACAAATATCACGCAGGAATTTCCCTCTTACCTGCCAAATATTTTCATTATTTTTACATTTTCGTAAAAATATTCCTTAAGTTAAATCAAAATTTTAACCCAAACCGGACGAGTATTTTTGCCTCTCTTTGACAATCTAAGCCAGCATAGGCTAAACGATTTGATTAAAAATTTTTATCGTTTGGATAAGTATTAATCAAGCCGACCGGCTAAATTTTTCTTACTATCAAAAAAAGAAAAGTTAAAAAAAATAGTTAATCAGCGCGTTATTTTAGGTTGTTTTTAACACGCCGACCCGTTAGTCCCCCTTTTTCACCAGGTAAATCAGTCAGCCACAAGGCATGACGACCATTTACGTTGCGCGCGAAAGTAAAGTTTTATTGATGCTTTCGCGCGGGGCACTCAATGTTTGGTGTACAAGAGGTTACTATGGCTCAGCTTACCGACGGCAGCGTGGAGATCCTTTCCCGCGATAATGGCAATGTCCTTTCCCAAATCGCTGCTGGCAGTTCGAATAATACCGTTCTCCTGAATCAACCCAGCGTGGTGCGTATCCACGGCACCCGTGCAATGGTGACCGAGTTTGAGCGCCAGGGTAACGACCTCATTGTGCATATGCGCGACGGCAGCGTAAAACGCTACCAGCAGTTCTTCTTTGACGATGTTGATGGCGACCACAGCGAGCTGGTTTTTGACGATGGCGTCCATCCTCCTGAACACGCTCTGTTTCCGGTAACGACAGAGTTTACCGATGCGCAAGCGGTAATGGCTCTGACGCCACAGTACGAATCCCTTGGCTCGCTCGATCCGCTGCTGCTGGCCGATACCGGTGCGACCACAGGGGTGGTCACCGCGGCGGGTATTGGCGCGCTGGGCCTGGGCGCGGCAGGCGTTGCTGCTCTGGCTAACGGCGGTGGCGGCGGTGGCGGTGGCGGGAGCGATACGACCGCACCGGTTACACCAGCCATTACCATCAATCCTTTTACCGGCGACAACGTGATCGCGGTAGCGGAAAAAAGCTCAGCCCAGACGCTGAACGGGACCACCACCGGGACGGAAGCAGGCAATACCGTAACCATCGTACTGAACGGCGTTACCTACACCACCACGACAAACGCAGACGGCAGCTGGAGTATCACCGTTCCCGCCGCCGCGCTGGCCGCCTTGCCGGATGGCAGTAACACGCTGACCGTAAGCGTCACCAACAACGAGGGCGTCACCAGCACGGCCAACGATACCTTCACCGTGGAAGCCGGGACGGTTACGCCGACCACGCCGACCATCGCCATTGCTACCTTTGCAGGCGACGACGTACTGGATAATGGCGAACAGCAGCTTGCCCAAACCGTTAGCGGCACCACCACCAACGTGCAGCAGGGCCAGACCGTCACCGTTACGCTGAACGGCCAGACCTATACGGCAACCGTTGACGCTAACGGCGCCTGGAGCGTAGCCGTCCCGGCCACGGCATTGCAGGCGCTGGCGGCCGGTACGACGACAATTACCGCCACCGTGACCGATACGGCGGGGACCGCGGCCACCACCACGCATGACTTTACCGTTGACGCAGCAGCTGCCGTGCCAACGCTGACCATCGCTGCCTTCGCGGGCGACGACGTTCTGGATAACGGCGAACAGCAGCTTGCCCAGGCCATCAGCGGCACCACCACCAACGTGCAGCAGGGTCAGACCGTCACCGTTACGCTGAACGGCCAGACCTATACGACTACCGTAGATGCCAACGGCGCCTGGAGCGTAGCCGTGCCGGCCACGGCATTGCAGGCGCTGGCGGCCGGTACGGCGACCATTACCGCCACCGTGACCGATGCGGCGGGTACGGCAGCAACGGCCACCCACGACTTTACGGTAGCGGCGGCTGGCGTACCGACCCTTGCCATTGCTGCTTTTGCCGGTGACGACGTGCTCGACGGCGCAGAGCAGCAGCTGGCGCAAACCATCAGCGGTACCACCACCAACGTGCAGGAAGGCCAGATCGTTACCGTTACGCTGAATGGCCAGACCTATACGGCAGCCGTCGACGCTAACGGTGCCTGGAGCGTGGCCGTACCAACGACCGCCTTGCAGGCGCTGGCAGCGGGGACGGCGACCATCAGCGCCACGGTGACCGATACGGCAGGCACGGCGGCAACGGCAACCCATGACTTTACCGTAGAATCTCCTGCCGTCAGCAGCATCAGCGTTAGCCAGCTGAGCGATGACGGCTATCTGAGCATTGCGGACGCGCAGTCTGACCTGACCGTTTCCGGCTTTTCTACCGGCCTCACTGCCGGAACCGTTATCCGCGTAACGCTGGGCGGTCGTTCTTATAACGCTACCGTAGCGAGCGACGGGAGCTGGAGCACCACGGTTCCGGCTGCCGACCTCCAGCAGCTGTCGCAAGGATCGAACCTGCTCATTGCTTCCGCCACGCTGGCAGATGGCACCGTAGTTCAGAACAGCTCTGCCGCTTCGCTTAACGTCATCACCACGGAACCCGATGCCGGAATCAACACGCCTTTTGGCGACAGCGTACTCAGCGGTAGTGAAACGACAACGGATCAGACTCTGTCAGGAAATACCGGCGTAACGGGAGCCGGGCAGGCGGTTGTGGTCACGCTGGGCAGCGTCGACTATACCGGAACAGTAAACAACGACGGTAGCTGGACCGTTTCTATTCCCGCCAACGCGCTGCAAAACCTGCCGCAGGGCAGCAATGAGATTAGCGTAGCGGTAACCGATCCTGCCGGTAACACCAATACTTCCACCACGCCGGTCAACGTCGTTACCGCAGCGCCAGCGCTCACCATCACGCCGTCCGATACCACGCTGAACCAAAGCGATATCACTCAGCCGCTGGTGGTTAGCGGGGTCAGCAGCGGAAGCCAGGATATTGCCGTCACGCTGAATGGCGTAACCTATACCACCACCGTTAATCCGGACGGCAGCTGGAGCGTCAACATTCCCGCTTCCGATCTCCAGCAGATCCCTAACGGCGATTACACCGCCAGCGTGGTCTCTACCGACAGCTACGGCAACAGCAATACGCAAACGCTGCCGGTAACTATTGATGCCGCGTCGCCAACGGTTACGGTTAATACGCTGAGCGATGATGGCTACGTTAACGCCAGCGAGGCCACTCAGCCGCTGGAAATCACCGGTACCACCCAGCCAGGCACCTCGGTGCTGGTTCGTTTCGATAGCGTTGACCTGACGGCCACTGTTGATCCTGTCACGGGTAGCTGGACTGCAACCTTAAGCGCAGACGATCAGGCGGGCATTGCAGATGGCTCCTACGTCGTTACCGTTATCGCGACCGACGCGGCAGGAAATATCGGCCAGACCTACACCACGGTAACTTTTGCTACCACCACGCCGGTTATCACCGTTAATGATTTAACCGCTGACGGAAGCCTTGACGGCGCTGAAGTGGCGGTTGACCAGGTTCTGACCGGCACCGTCACTCATGTTTCAGCGGGCCAGCCAATTACGCTGACGCTGTCAGACGGCACTACCTTTAGCGGCACCGTAGAATCTGGCGGCGGCTGGAGCGTTACGCTGCCCGCCGCCACGCTGTCGGCGCTGGCTAACGGTACGCAAAGCTATACCGTAACCGTCAGCGATACGGCGGGAAATAGCGGCACGGCTACCGGTTCCTTTGACGTTGCGGTAGATAACAGCGTCGCTACGCTTGCCGTTTCCCCGGTCAGCGGTGACAACGCGCTGAACGCTACCGAAGCGCAGTCGGATTTGGTTATCAGCGGCAGCAGCGCCGGTCTGGCCGCCACGACGCCGTTAACCGTTACCTTTAACGGCGTTGACTATGCGACATCCGTCAATGCCGATGGCACCTGGACCGTGACCGTACCGGCCTCGGCGCTGACGGGTATCGCCAACGGTAGCTACACCATCGCCGTAACCGGAACCGACGCGGACAACAATGCGGTTACCAGCAGCAGTGACCTGACCGTTCGCACCTCTTTCCCGGCAGATATCATCGTTAATTCGCCGTTTGGCGACGGCATTCTGAACGCGGCTGAAAGCACCACGGCGCAAACGCTGACCGGCAACAGCGGCGTAAATTTTGCCGATCAGGCGGTGACGGTGACCGTTGATGGCATTTCTTACGCGGCAACCGTCGATACTTTTAGCGGCAACTGGAGCGTGGCGCTGCTGCCTCCGGCGCTGGCATCCTTGCAGGACGGCACGGCCACCATTGTCGTTACGGTAACCGATTCACTGGGCAATACGGCATCAGGCTCTACGCCGTTTACGGTGGACACTGCCACTCCTGCGTTAAACGTCACCGTGCCGGGCGATAACG
>Ga0153980_1000037_pt1 | contig 140362 bp, 126 predicted proteins | sample TSGA064MetaG_FD_104722 | JGI IMG/M metagenome (GOLD analysis project Ga0153980, IMG submission 104722) | Attine ant fungus gardens microbial communities from Georgia, USA - TSGA064 MetaG | ecosystem: Host-associated > Fungi > Mycelium > Unclassified | place: USA: Georgia, Magnolia Springs... | reverse complement strand
TAGCAACTTTTATATCATATCAGAGTGACATTTAATTGTCAACTCTTTTTTTAAAAGTTTTTTTCGCTCGTTGTTTTTCAACTTCGTAGCGGCTGTCTCAGCGACTTAATTAGAATAACAAATGATTTGTTATTTGTCAACAACTTTTTCCAATTAATTTTGTTGATGTATCAACATCAATTAACTATTTTAAAATTGCGACTTCGTTATAATATCATCTGTCGAGCTGTGCGTCAACTACTTTTTTCAATTCTTTTTAGGAATTCATTTAGTCATTTGGCACATGTAATAATATACCAACTAAATCCCTTGCGGTCAATCATTTTCTATGGCTTTTTTCAATTTTTACAAACCCGTCTAATCGCATTGGATCCAGCTTTTATCGTTCGCATTTAATCCGTTTTCTGGCAACTATCGTGGCGTTTTCCCCTCTAATTCCTCGCTGTTTTTCTCCCTGATCCAGCAGACAAGAAAAAAAGCCGCCCATCTCTTGCGAGTGGACGGAGTTTTTTTATCTCATTGTTGGGAATAATAAAACGTCGCGAATCGATTGCGCATCGGTCAACAGCATCACTAAGCGATCGATCCCGATCCCTAATCCACCAGTTGGCGGCATACCGTATTCAAGTGCTTCTAAGAAATCTTCATCCACCCCATGGGCTTCATCATTTCCTGCTTCGCGCTCTTTTTCTTGCCCTTCAAAACGTTCTCTTTGATCGATTGGGTCATTCAATTCCGTGAAGGCATTCGCAAATTCACGACCAACGATAAATAATTCAAAGCGGTCGGTAAAGCGTTCATCTTCTGGATTCTTTTTCGCTAATGGCGAAACTTCCACTGGATGACCGAAGACAAAGGTTGGCTGCTGTAACGTTTCTTCAACAAATGTCTCAAAGAATTCATTGATGATATGGCCAACAGTCATGGCATCAGTGATTTCAACATGATGTTCTTTCGCTAAGCTGCGAGCTTCTTCAACGGACATTGGTTGCCAGAAATCCACACCTGTTTGGTTTTTGATTGCATCGACCATATGGATTCGTGCAAAGTCGCTAGCTAGATCGACTTCTTGTCCATCGTATTGGATCGTTGCTGTATGCAAGACTTTTTCAGCAGCATTACGGATAATGCCTTCGGTTAGATCCATCACATCTTTAAAATCTGTATATGCCGTATACGCTTCTAGCATCGTAAACTCAGGGTTATGGGTCGTATCGATTCCTTCATTTCGGAAAACGCGGCCGATCTCATAAACTTTTTCCATGCCGCCCACGATCAATCGTTTTAAATGAAGCTCAAGAGCGATCCGTAAATACAGATCCATATCTAAAGCATTGTGGTGGGTAATGAAGGGACGAGCCGCTGCACCACCTGCTTGATTATGCAATACTGGTGTTTCGACTTCGATATACCCATGACCGTCAAGGTAACGACGAATTTCGCTGATGATTTGGCTTCGTTTCATGAAACGATCAAAGCTTTCTTTATTACTGATCAAATCCAAGTATCGTTGACGGTAGCGTTGTTCTACGTTCGTCAAGCCATGGTATTTGTCAGGCAATGGACGCAATGCTTTTGATAAAATCACGATTTCTTTGGCTTTGATGGTCACTTCGCCGGTATCAGTCTTCATGATTTCGCCAGATACGCCGAAGAAATCACCTAAGTCTGCATGTTTGAATACTTCGTAAGGTTCGTCCCCTACTTGGTCTTTACGTACATATATTTGAATACGGCCTTCGCGGTCTTGTAAATGCGCAAAACCAGCCTTCCCTTTTCCACGTTTTGTAACGATTCTTCCTGCAATGCTTGCTGAAAGATTCATTTCGGCTAATTCTTCTTTGGTTCTTTGATCAAATAACTCATGTAACTCGGCAGAATTATGGGTGCGTTCGAATCGCTTGCCAAAAGGATCAATGCCTTCTTCCCGTAGTTTTTCCATCTTTTCACGGCGAACCAACATTTGATCATTCAATTCTTCTTGTGTTTGTCGTTCCTCTGTCACGAGTTTTCCTCCATTCTTAACTTGGGTTTCCTTCTTATAATGCCAATGATGACGCAAAAAATCAAGCCGAACTTTCGAATCGACTTGATTTGTTTCTTATTCCTTAAGAGTTGCTACCGGCTGTTTTTCGGTCTTTTCCACAAATGCATCTAATAAATCAAAAATCGTCTGCTTATCTTCTGCTTGATTGATAGCTGCCTTCACTTTGGCTGCCCGCGAAATACCTTTTAGGTAGTACGCAGCATGTTGGCGGAATTCTCGCGAAGCGATTTTTTCCCCTTTTAGATCAGCCAACCGTTCTAAATGAAGTTTCGCTGTCGAAATTTTTTCTCGTGGTGTTGGTTCCGGCAATAACTCGCCTGTCTCTAAGTATTGCTTGGTGCGGTGGATCATCCACGGATTGCCTAAGGCTGCCCGTCCGATCATCACTGCATCGGCGCCGACTTCTTCCAACATTCGTTTCGCATCTTCAGGGGTTTTGACATCGCCGTTGCCCATAAAGGGAATCGTGATACTTTGCTTCACTTGTTTCAACACGTCCCAATCAGCCGATCCTTCATACATCTGTACACGGGTTCTGCCATGCATACCGATTGCTGCGGCACCCGCTGCCTCCGCGGCCTGGGCATTCTCAACCGCAAAGACGTGCTGCTCATCCCAACCGATCCGCATTTTGACGGTAACGGGCTTGTCGATCGCACTGGAAACAGCATGGACCATTTCATAAACCTTGTCGGGATCTAAAAGCCACTTCGCACCAGCTTCTGCTTTGATGATTTTGTTTACAGGACACCCCATATTGATATCAATGATATCGGCAGTTGTGTTCTCTGCGACAAATTGCGCTGCTTCTACTAAGGATGCTTTATTCCCACCAAAAATCTGAATACTAAGAGGATGCTCCGTCTCGTCAATAAACAGCATCTCAAGGGTCTTCTTATTACGCAGTTGAATTCCTCGATCACTGATCATCTCACAGACGACTAAACCCGCGCCAAATTCTTTGACTGTCACACGAAACGCAGAATTGGTGATCCCTGCCATTGGCGCAACGACGACGCGGTTGGGAATCTCAACCGAGCCGATCTGCCATGTCTGTCTATCTTTCACTTACGCTTCCGCCTCTTTCTTCAACGTCGCCAATTCCGTTTCATCAAAATGATACTTGTTGCCACAAAATGAGCAGACTGCCTCTGCCCCGTGGTCTTCATCGATCATCGCTTGGATCTCGTCAGCCCCTAAGGTGATGATCGCTGTCGCAAATTTTTCTTTCGTGCAATCACAGTGGAACTGGACGGGCATTTTTTCTAGTACTTCGATTGTCGTGTCTGGCAACAATGTCACTAAGATCTCTTCTGGTGATTGGCCTTCATCGATCAAGGTTGATACTCGAGGCAATTCTTCCAAACGTTTTTCGATGGCATCAATGATCTCTTCACTGGCACCAGGCATGATCTGTAGCATAAAGCCACCGGCTGCCCGAATCGAATCATCGGTTTCTACTAATACACTCAGACCAACAGCAGAAGGAATCTGTTCTGACACTGCTAAATAATAAGTAAAGTCTTCCCCAAGCTCCCCCGAGACGATCGGTGTTTGTCCAGAGAAGGGTTCTTTTAGCCCTAAGTCTTTGATTACGGTAAAGATCCCTTGGTCACCCACTGCGCCCCGAACATCCAATTTCCCTTGAGGGTTCAACGGCAGACTGATCTGCGGATTTTTTATGTATCCTTTTACGTCCCCACGGCCATTGCTGTCTACGACGATTGCCCCAGCAGGACCATTTCCTTGAATTTTGACGGTCAATTTGTCTTCCCCTTTTAAGGTACTGCCTAATAACAAACTTCCCACCATCGCTCGCCCTAAAGCAGCAGATGCCGTATTCCATGTTTCATGACGTCGTTGTGCTTCGGCGATCGTTTCTGTTGCCGATACGGCGTATGCTCGGACGAAGCCGTCATATGCTAGTGCTTTTACTAAATAATCCTTCATCTTGATTCTCCTTTTTATTCATTAATGAATCATACTAGGAAGCGCCGCTTTTTTCAACTGAATGTGTTTGAATTTAAGGAAAGTCTTCTTAAATAGAAACAAAAAGGCACCGAGTTTCCTCGGCGCCTTGATACGTCTTGTTTTAGGCGTTATCATCTTTGTTTTCTTGATCAGTCGGTTGGCTTTCGCTATTGCGGCGAACGTCTTCCAATTGTTGATCAAAATCGTTTGATGGTGCATCTTCGCTGTGTTTTTCTGCAGCTTGCTTCTCTGCATCTTTTTCTTCCAGCGCACGTTTCGCTTCTTCAAACGTTTGGGCTTTTTCACTAGGATACTCAGAGCTTTCGGTTCCTTCAGGCATTTTGCCTTCTTCAAACAAGGATTTGATTGCTTTGGCATCTAATGTTTCATGTTCAAGCAGTTTTTCAGCGATCAATTTGTGCTGTGCACGGTGTTCTTCAATGATTTCATGGGCTTTTTGATGAGCATCCATTAAAATCTTGCGAACTTCTTGATCGATTTCAAAGGCAACTTGTTCAGAGTAAGCTTTTGTTTGACCATAATCACGACCAACAAAGACTTGATGGTTTCCTTCATATTGAACTGGACCTAACTTGTCACTCATTCCATATTCTGTCACCATACTTCTTGCAAGCGCAGTTGCTTGTTCAAAGTCATTGGAAGCACCCGTTGATTGTACCCCGAAGATGATTTCTTCAGCCGTACGACCACCAAGCAACCCAACGATTTGTTCAAACATATCTTCTTTGGTCATCAAGAATTGATCTTCTTTCGGCAAGGCGATCATGTAACCACCCGCACGTCCCCGAGGAATGATCGTTACTTTGTGTACCACACGGGCACGACTCAAGACTAACCCAACAATGGTATGTCCTGCTTCATGGTAAGCAACCATTTCACGTTCGCGTTTGTTGATGACCCGATCTTTCTTCGCTGGACCAGCGATCACGCGGTCTTCCGCTTCATCGATATCTGAAGCATCGATTTTTTTCTTGTTACGACGAGCAGCAACTAATGCCGCTTCGTTCAAGACGTTTTCCAGATCCGCACCGGCAAACCCTGGTGTTTGTTGGGCAACGACTTTCAAATCAACATCATCTGATAAAGGTTTGTTGCGGGCATGGACACGGAGGATTGCTTCGCGGCCTTTCACGTCTGGACGACCAACTAAAATCTGACGGTCAAAACGTCCTGGACGTAGCAACGCTGGATCTAGAACATCCGAACGGTTCGTTGCGGCAATGACGATCACGCCTTCGTTTCCATCAAAACCATCCATTTCAACCAATAACTGGTTCAATGTTTGTTCCCGCTCATCATGTCCGCCACCCATACCGGCACCACGTTGGCGACCGACAGCATCGATTTCATCGATAAAGATGATGGCTGGTGCATTTTTCTTCGCTGTTTCAAATAAGTCACGCACCCGGCTTGCACCGACACCGACAAACATTTCAACGAAATCTGAACCAGAGATCGAGTAAAACGGTACGCCAGCTTCACCAGCAACGGCTTTGGCTAGTAACGTTTTCCCGGTTCCCGGAGGTCCCTCAAGTAAGACACCTGCGGGGATACGAGCGCCTAATTCAACGAAACGTCGAGGATCTTTCAAGAATTCCACGACTTCGACAAGCTCTTGTTTTTCTTCTTCTGCACCGGCTACGTCTGAAAAACGTACGCGGTTGGCTTTTTTGTCCGCTTCTTTGGCTTTTGATTTGCCAAAGTTCATCACACGGCCGCCACCGCCACCGCCGCCGCCTTGTTGGCTCATCATCATGTAGAAGAAGAAAATGATGATCACAAGTGGTAAGAAGCTAACCAAAAGCGATAACCAAATACCACTGTTGGATTCTTCTTCGATGGTAGTTTTGACCCCTTGTGCTGAGGCCAGACTGGTGACTTCGCTCAGCGTAGAATCATTTGGTAAAATAATCGTTGAAAAGCGGGTCGAACTTGCCTGTGTATTGCCTAAAACAGACAAGCTGTTGTCATTGCTGACAGTTTGTTCTTCATTGTATTCACCCACGATTCGATAAACACCGTTAGCGGGTTGGACAGTAAATTGTTTGACCTTCCCGTCTTTCAGTTGTTCTGTAAACGTGGAGTACTCGATCGTTGGGGTCTGCTGATTGCCATTTCCAAAGATGAAATAAACGACCATGACCATTGCCAACAAGACAAGTACATAATATAAGGTATTTTTTACCATACCGTTATTTTTCTTATTCATGCGTACCTCCCTGGCTATTTTGTTTTATCAATCCTGACCATTTAATTGTATCACAATTGATTTAGAACAGTCACTAATTTGACTGATAAACACTAGGTTTTAAGACGCCAACGTAAGGTAAGTTTCGATATTGCTCTGCATAGTCCAGTCCATATCCAACAACAAACTCATTTGGCACATCGAAACCGACATAATCAGCATCGATCTCAACAACACGGCCTTCCGGCTTATCTAATAACGTCACGATTTTCACTGATTTCGCTTTACGGTATTTGAATAGATCTACCAGATAAGCCAACGTGCGACCGCTGTCAATGATGTCTTCAACGATCAAAAGATCGCGGCCCTCAACATTTGTATCTAAATCTTTGATGATTTTGACTTCTCCAGATGAAATCATGGCATTGCCATAACTTGAGACATCCATGAAGTCTAACTCCAAGTAACAATCCATCTCACGAACGATGTCTGCCATGAAAGGAACGGCACCTTTCAGTACACCTACGACTAGAGGATTTTTATCCGCATAAGCCGCCGTTAATTCTTGACCAAGTTCCACACAACGATTTTTGATTTCGTCACGGGAAATCAAAATTTTCTCAATATCTTTATCTAGCATAAAGTTCTCCTTCCAACTCTTACTTCTGATATTTATAAAGAAGTATGTAGTGTATTTTATCAGTTTCTGGCGCAATACTCAAATAGGAAAATGCATGAGGTAGTAAGGCAATCACCTGTTTATCAAGGTTTGTGACGACCCAACTTTTTTCTCGCTCTTCATTAGGAATTTTTGAATCGATAAAAAAACGACTGATCTTTTTGGTCAGGCCACGCGCCAAGCGGATTCGGTCTCCGGGCTGACGCTTACGTACGATCAGCTCAGAGGAATAGTTTAGCGGTAAATCTTGGGAAAACTCTGACCAATTTGTGATTTTTTTGGGAATATGCTGTTCATTTATCGGAAAATACCCAATCCATTCCTTTTCAGACAGATAGATCCCCTCCCCTAAAACCAGACGCTGACTGACTTCTGTCAACGGCGTTGCAGGCTTTTGGGAAACAGCTACAGGTTCCAATAATAATTGGTCATAACTGCGCCGCAACTGCCACTGTTTGTGCAATGCCAATTGCCATTGCCCTTTCTTTTCGTCTAGCAGACGCAATAACTGCGGCAGCTGTTTTTGATTGAGTGGCTGCTTTGTAAAAGCTTCTGCTTGCTGCAAAAACCCAGCATAGAAAAAATAGCGCTGCGCCGGCGAAAACGTCGGCAGCTGTTGCAGATTGATCACTAAGCGAGTAGCTTGCTGTTGAACGAACGCAGACAACCATTGCTGCTGCTCTTGCTGGATCAACTGATTGGCGAACTGCATTTCTACAGAAAGCTGTTGAAAATGTGGCAGCAGTTGCGGATTTTCCGCTTTTAATGCCGGCACTACTTGCTGGCGTAGTCGGTTTCGCAAATACAACGGTTCGTGATTGCTTTCGTCTTCAAAGTAGGGAATCTGCTGTGCTTGCGCATAGTCGTAAATCGCTGCCTTACTGACACTAAGCAGCGGCCGCAACAGGACTCCTGTGTGAAAAGGCTGCTGCTGCTGCATCCCGCCAGCCGATTGCAAGCGGCCTTCTCGAATCATCTTCATCAGCATCGTTTCTACTTGGTCATCACTGTGGTGAGCAGTCAGCAAAACATCATAGCCTTCTTGGGACATGACATCGGCAAAAAACGTATAGCGAAAGTCACGAGCGCTAGCTTCTACGCCGGTTTCTGGCGGATTTTCCCAACACCGCTCATAAAAAGGAATGCCGCGTTCCTGGCAGTACTGCCGTAAAAAAGCCGCTTCCTCAGCAGATGCTGGACGCAATTGATGGTTCACATGTGCCACGCCAAAACATGGCTCTTTTTGCATTTCGGGAAACAACTGACAAAAGACCTGCAACAAGACCATGGAGTCGACGCCCGTCGATACCGCCAGCAAAAAGCGGCGTTTTTTTTCCGGATCGATAGCAGCGATTTGCCCTCGAACGGTTTGAATGACCATCTTATGACCTCCTTTTCCTTCGGTAGACCCACAAGAAAGAAAGCTGAAACAAAACGAACCAACAGTTTTGTTCCAGCTTTTTCCAACTTGCTATTCATGTTTAGTTACGGCGTCCGCCGCGGCCACCGCGTTTTCCTTCTGTATTTCGACGTAATGATGAAAGACGATCATCACTATCTTTTAGAAAAGAACTCATCAATGAATCGAAGTCTTGTTTATTTACATTCGTAGTTTGATTGCGTGAAAAAGATTTTTTCGGATTTGGTCGATTGAATTCTTTTTTCGGGTATTCACGTTTTTCTTCCGGCTTATCTTCTGCCTTGCGGATCGATAGTCCAATTTTCCCATCGTTGCCGATTGCCGTAACAAGTACTGTCACTTCATCCCCAACAGACAACACGTCGTGAATGTCTTTGACGAATCCGTTTGATACTTCACTGATATGCACCAAACCAGTTTTCCCTTCACCAAGATCAATGAACGCACCAAAATTTGTAATACCAGACACTTTGCCCTTTAGTTTCGCTCCAACTTCGATTGACATATAAAAAATGTTCCTCCTAATTTTTACCCATTTAAAATAATTCAAACTACTGCGCTGAGTAGGTATGACATTGCTTAATCTTGTGACTCTGTGGATGATGATTCTTGCTCGCTTTGTGAAGAGTCTTCATTCGTGCTCTGAGAATCCGTTCCGTCCGGCAAGACCGGATAGATCTTTTCGCCATCTTTTGAATAGAAGAATCGGCTCCGGGCCAATTTCGCTACATATTCATCGTCTTTCAGTAAGGCAACATCCCGCTCCAACGAAGCCACTTTTTGTTCAGCTTCTTTTTGTTCAGCGACTGTTTCCGCCTTATATTCCTTTAGCTTTTGCAGGCGCATTTGATCGTTGAACATCTGAATGCCTACGATCGCAAATATCGCTAATGCCGCTACGAAAAACGCCACCAGCCGACGTCGGCGAAACACGACTTGCCGCCGCTCTTTTTCAAACTTGGCAAATTGCTCTTTCGCATAATCGGTCTGCAATAGTTCTATTTTTCTATTTGATTCTTTTGCCACCTGAACTCGCTCCCGTCGCTGTCTTTGTTTTTTACATTATACCAACATCCGCAAAGCTTGTCTAACTGAAAATGCCGTAAAAATCAAGCATTTTCTGAGATTCTTTCCTCTGAAACGATCTCATACATTTTTGCAGCGTCTTCTTTTTTCGTCGATTCATGCAATTCATTAACTTTTACTTCCAAGACCTTATTCCCGAATTGAATGCGCATAGTATCGCCTACTTTGACGTCACTGCTTGACTTGGCTAATTTGCCGTTGATCTGAATGCGTCCCTTGTCTGCCACTTCTTTGGCCACAGAGCGACGCTTGATGATGCGGGAGATTTTAAGAAATTTATCTAATCTCATGTTTTTCACCTCTTCTTAATAGTTTCTTTCCAAATGGAACTAACAGCCATTCGCGAATCGTTAACAATTTGATTTTGATCGCTGCCCCGATAAAGGCTGCGCCTCCCAGACCGACACCGCCTAGGCAAAAAAGCAGCGCCTGTAGTCGATGGGTCAAAGGACCGTTCAATAAGATCGCCACGAAGCTATAATATAAGAATAGCACGCTTGCCATGATCCCTAAACAAATAAATAATTTTTTTCCATAATTTCCTTCATACCAAAAGCGATTGATGCTACTTTGTGCTCGACGCTGTTCGGAAACCACAAAACAGCATAAGGTCGCTCCTAACCCCAACAGCGTACTGATACTTGCTCCTGCAGTCCCATAAGAAGCAGTCAGCGGCCACATCGATAGACATTTAACCAAAAGACCGATCCCCGCAGCGATCAAGCCGAAGGTATAGGTACTGCGGCTTTGTTGAATGCTTTGATAAGCTTGAATTGTCGCCATCAGAGCGATGGAAAAGACAAACAATACTAGCGCCGCATTGCCAGATCCGTCTTTGAATAAGGCAAAGTTGATATAAGGCAGCAAAATCGCTAAGCCTACGGCGGAAGCCGAAGCAATCCCGATTGTTAGGCGTAAATACATTTTTGCCGACTTTTCAAACAGCTGCTGATTTTTTACCGTCAAATACTTGGTCAATGTTGGCAAAAACGTCGAACTTAGCGCCATCGCCACCACAAGACCTAGTTGGACGAGGGGTTGTCCTCGATCATAGATCCCTTTCGAAATCCGAGCTGCTTGTGCCGTCAACCCACCTGCTTCCAGTGCATTGGTCAACAAAAACGAATCCGCTAACTGGAACAAGATCAAATAGCCGCTATAAATCGTCAACAGACCGCCTTCTAAGAAGAACCGTTTTTTCAAAGAGGCTGATAAAACAGCAGTGTTTTCTCCTATACTAGTGACTGGTTTATGCCATAACGATAAGCGTTTGCCGTTGATTTGTCGGCTATAGTAACTTAAAATCCACCACGCCGCAAGCCCCCCGACTAAGGCACCCATCATGGCGACAGTCCCCGTTTGATAAACCGTCCAACCCAATTGCTGGAAAGCTGCCGCAGCACCTAAAATCACCCCGACTCTAAGGAGCTGCTCTACGACTTGGGAAACTGCGGTTGGCACCATTTGTAAATTCCCTTGAAACATTCCTCGATAAAAGGTCAAAGGTGGGACAAACAAGAAGGTAAAGGAAACGACTCGAATCAAGCCTGACAGTTGGTAGTCCCCCATCACTTGCGCGATTGGACCGGCAAATAAAAAGGTCATAGCCCATAAGCCGATCGCCGACCAAAGCACATAAGGCGTCAAAGCTTGCAGCCGTTCCTTGCTTTTCAAAGGATCGGGTTCTTCAGCGACAATACGGGAGATAAACTGTGGCAAACCTGACAACGCCAAAGTCATTGCCAATCCATAAATCGGATAGACTTGTTGATACACATAAAACCCTTCGTCCCCTACCAGGTTCTGAAAAGGGACCCGATAAACGGCACTTAAGATTTTTGCGATAAAGGAAGCGATCGTTAAAATAAACGCCCCTTCCATCGTACGCTTCAATTGTGATTTCGGCATCCCTCTGGTTCCTTTCTAGCCTTGACTGGCGTATTTTTGTTCCCGTAATGCTTTGACAAAATCTTGGATTTCTAATAGCCAGGTGCTTTCTTTCATCACTGGCGGAATCTGTAATTTGATGGTCATTTGCTCATGATCGACACCCATCGTGGCTTTTAATTTAGTGGCTTTTAATGCCTCAAACAGCTGCTCCACCGAATAATTTTTCGTGCCGACTTTACTCAAAGTAAATGACACCGTCTGTTGCTGCTTACGGATAGTTTCTAACAAGGCACGATCGCCGTTCATCTTGATCTCGCCCACCGTTAAGAGGTGCGCCACTTCAACAGGGTATTCTCCAAAACGGTCTAACAAATCATCTTGAAGTTCATCGACTGCTTCTTGGGATTCCAGCTCACGAATTCGTTTGTAGATCTCGATTTTTTGCCGTTCATCTTCAATATACGAAGTCGGCAAGTAGGCATCGATCCCCAGATCAATCTCAACGGTCGTTTTCTCTGTTTGGGTATTTTTCCCTTGCTTACGAGTGACTGCTTCCGACAGCATTTGCGAGTACATGTCAAACCCGACTGCATCGATAAAGCCGTGCTGTTGCGCCCCCAATAGATTTCCCGCTCCCCGAATCGAAAGATCGCGCATCGCGATTTTGAATCCTGAACCTAACTCCGTAAAGTCCTTAATGGCTTGTAGTCGTTTTTCACTGACTTCGTTCAACACTTTTTGCTGTTCATACATGAAATACGCATAGGCGACTCGATTGCTCCGTCCGACACGGCCGCGCAGCTGATACAACGTCGAAAGCCCCATGTAATCGGCATTTTCTACAAACAACGTATTGGCATTGGGAATATCCACACCGGTTTCAATGATCGTCGTTGTCACCAACACATCGTATTGGCCTTCAATAAAGTCAAACAACGTATTTTCCAATTGGATCTCGGTCATTTGCCCGTGGGCATAAGCGATTCGTGCATCAGGCACTAACGCCTGCAGTTCTTCGACTTTTCGCTCGATCGTATCGACACGATTATAGAGATAAAACACTTGCCCTCCCCGGGCCATCTCCCGTTGGATCGCTTCTCGCACCGCTCCTGGATTCATCTCCATCACATAGGTTTGGATCGGGTAACGATTTTCCGGTGGTGTTTCGATCACAGATAGGTCCCGCACCCCCAGCATCGACATATGCAATGTTCGTGGGATCGGCGTTGCTGTCAACGTCAACACATCGACTTGCGAACGCAGTTGTTTCAAGCGCTCTTTGTGTTTGACCCCAAAACGTTGTTCTTCATCGATCACCAACAAGCCCAAATCGGCAAACTCAACATCTTTTGACAATAATCGGTGGGTCCCCACCAAAATATCGACTTGCCCTTTGCGCACTTGCTCGATCGTTTCATTCTGCTGTTTTTTCGTCCGAAAACGACTCAGCACCCCAACATTGACGGGGAACCCTTCAAAACGATCGACCATCGTTTCATAGTGCTGCTGCGCCAAGATCGTTGTCGGCACTAAGAAAGCCACTTGTTTGCTTTCTTTGATTGCTTTAAAAGCAGCCCGCAGCGCCACTTCTGTTTTCCCAAAACCGACATCTCCGACTAACAAGCGGTCCATCGGTTTTTCTTTTTCCATATCCCGCTTGATCTCTGCCGTACTGCGCAGTTGATCATCGGTTTCCGAATACGGAAAAGCATCTTCAAATTCTTTTTGATAGGCATCGTCTGGTTGAAAGGCATAACCTTTTTCTGATTCGCGTTTGGCATACAATAAAATCAAATCATCCGCGATGTCTTCAATTTTAGCCGTCACTTTGCGCTTGGTCTTCGCCCACTCGCTGCCACCTAATTTATTGATTTTCGGTGTTTTCGATTCGGAAGCCACATATTTTTGAATCAAATTCAGTTGGGTGACTGGAATAAAGAGCTTGTCTTCGTTTTGGTACAAGATCGTCATGTAATCTTGGTGGACGCCATCGACTTCTAAGGTTTCCATGCCGATGTACTTCCCGATCCCATGATTCGCATGGACGACATAGTCGCCCGCTTTTAACTCATTGTAGCTTTTGAGCCGTTCCGCATTGGTGACATTTTGCCGGCGGGCTCTTTTTTTGTTCATCTTTTGGAAAATTTCTTTTTCCGTAACCACCACTAGCTTGTCTTGCGGCATTTCAAAGCCGCTTTGCAAACGTTCCACCACGATTTGGGTGCGTCCCGTAAACAGGCGGTCTTGTTGCGTCTGCACGGCATAGATATCATGATCTCGCAGATCTTGCTCTAACTTCTTGGCCCGTTCTTGGTCACTGACCAGGAAAATCACCGTCTGCTGCTGCTTCTCCCAGCGATCGATCTCAACTTTCAAGAGACCCATTTGGCTGAAAAACTGCTGCATCGGCCGGTATTGGAATTGATGGATCGCTTGGAAGCGAATGTTCCCCATTCCTTTTTGGAATAAAGAAAAGAAGCTGGTCACAAAGGTTTCTTTTTGTAGTAGCTGATGGACATCGATCCCGAATTGCTGTTCAGAAAAGACCCGCAGTTCCGCTAATTTTTGGGTATGCCACTCCGCTTCTTCCCGTTCGATCTCACGATTGGTCTCCATGATCCGGGCATAATCATCGATCATTAAAAAGGCATCCTCAGAAAAATAATCTAAGACACTTGTTTGCTGACGATACAGCAAATCCGTGTAATAACGGGCACTTTCACCAGGAATCCCCGCTTGCCACTGGGAGGCCAATTGGCCGAAATAGTCTTCTAAAAAGGCACGATCGGTTGCTTCTTTGGTGACTGCCAACCGCTTGTTCAATAATTCTTGCAACTGCTTTTGCCCCGCAGCTAAATCTTCCGCTGAGAAAACTAATTCAGTAGTGGGTAAAATAGCCACTTGTTGCAGCGTTTCCACTGAGCGTTGCGTTTCCACGTTGAAAGAACGCATCGAGTCGATTTCCACATCGAACAACTCGATCCGTACGGGGTATTCGGCATTTAATGGGTATATATCGAGGATGCTTCCACGAATACTGAATTCGCCGGGTTTGCCAATCATTGACTGCCGTTCGTAACCCATCAAGATCAATTGTTGCGGCAAACACTCTAAATCGATCTCATCGCCGATCTGCCATTGGAATTGGTTGGCTAACCAGGTTTTCTTTTCAGGTAAATACTTTCGCAAAGCCGCCACCGGCAACACATAGATCCCGGTTTTCCCTTGCGAAACAGCATTCAGCGCGGCCACTCGTTCTTCTCGTGCTTCTGGTGAAGAAAAAGCCATTTCGGCTGACAACACTTCATCCACTGGAAAAACATAGACATCTTCCGTCACATTACGCAGATCTTCGGCTAGTTGATTTGTATAATAGAGATTTGGTGTCACCACGATCACTTGCTTTTGAAATGCCTGATACACACCGGTGATCGCTAATGTTTTTGCCGATCCAGCTAGACCGGTCAATAATTGCCGGGGGGCCTGTTCACGTAAACCTGTATGCCAAGCCGCCACTGTCGGCACTTTATTTATTAATTCAATTAAATCCATCTCGGCCCTCCTTAGTTAAATCGATTCATTGTGGCAAGAAAGTCGCCGTTGGTCAAGTAATCACTACTTGCCTCGACCGCTTTATCAATACTTTGTAAAACGATCGGCAGATCGTCTTTTGCAAAAGGACTCAGCACATGATTGACCACGGTTTGTCCCGGACGCGGCCGATCGATCCCAATTTTGATACGGTCAAAGACTGTCGAATCCAAGTGAGCGATCAAACTCTTGATCCCATTGTGGCCACCTGCACTGCCTTTTTGGCGCAAGCGGATTTTCCCTAATGCTAAATCAAGGTCATCATAGACCACCACTAATTCTTCTTGGTAGATGCCAAAATAGGTCATCAACGGACCTACCGCACGACCCGATTCATTCATGAAGGTTTGCGGTTTGACCAAAAGAATTTTTTCACCCTTCAAGAAAAACTCTGCCACCTCTGCTTCAAAAGCCGACTTTTTAAAGGTTGCTTGGTACTTTTGTGCCAACGCATCCACTACCATAAAGCCAACATTATGTTTGGTTTTTTCATATTTTTTGCCGGGATTTCCCAAGCCTACAATCATTTTCATTTTTTAGTTACGCTCCATTATTTCTAGTTTCAAGCTGATTCTTCATCTATTTTATCGGTTTTCTTATCCAAACACAAAATACTGGGCACACAAATGCGCCCAGTTCTTTTGCTTAGGTAATTATAACACGAAATGGACTGTTATGGTGGCGTCCTCTTGCTCAGTTTTTATCTTTCTTAACGAATCTTAATAAAACGTTGGTATATCTTCTTTTTGACGTAATAACAAAGAAAGCATTTACAACTGAAACAGTGATATTTTGTGTAATATTGTTGTGCAAATCACATGACAAATATACTTGAAAATGGTAGGATGATAGCGAGTAAAACAATTATGCGGAAGGAATGATACACAGATGACTGCAAAAACGAACAAAAAAGATCACCAAAAGGTAATTCTTGTTGGAGACGGTGCGGTTGGTTCTAGTTACGCGTTTGCGCTGGTGACCCAAAACATTGCGCAAGAAGTCGGAATCATTGATATAAATACAGCAAAAACAGAAGGCGACGCAATTGATTTGTCCCATGCCTTGGCCTTTACTTCCCCTAAGAAAATCTATGCCGCTTCTTATGAAGACGCACATGATGCTGATTTAGTTGTTATTACTGCTGGTGCGCCTCAAAAACCAGGCGAAACCCGCTTAGATTTGGTTCATAAAAACTTAAAAATCAACCGGGAAGTAGTTACCCAAATCGTTGATTCAGGCTTTAACGGAATCTTCTTGGTAGCAGCAAACCCAGTCGATATTTTGACTTATTCGACTTGGAAATTCTCAGGCTTCCCGAAAGAACGCGTCATCGGTTCAGGTACTTCATTAGATTCTGCCCGTTTCCGTCAAGCATTGGCTGAATTGGTCGATGTTGATGCCCGTAACGTCCATGCCTATATCTTAGGCGAACACGGGGATTCAGAATTCCCTGTTTGGTCTCATGCCAACGTAGCCGGCCTACAAATCTATGAATGGGTCAAAAATAACCCAGACATCGATGAAGAAGCCATGGTCAACATTTTCTTCAGCGTTCGTGATGCAGCCTACACCATCATCGAGAAAAAAGGTGCGACTTTCTATGGGATCGCAGTAGCTTTAGCACGAATCACTCGTGCGATCTTAGACGATGAAAATGCTGTCTTACCACTATCTGTGTATATGAATGGCGAATATGGTTTAAACGACTTGTACATCGGTGCGCCTGCAATCATCAATGCCCAAGGGATCCAAAAAGTAATTGAGATTCCATTGACGGATGGGGAAAAAGACCGGATGGCCGCTTCTGCAAAACAATTAAAAGATATTCTTGATGAAGCTTTTGCGAAACTAGATGCAGAAGACAATCAATAATTTCTCTCACTTCGTTTAGCTAATCAACCATGCAACTGAACGAACCTTACAGCTTACTCTTTTTCAGAACAATTTGATCAAGATGACCTGCTGCCGGTTCGTTCAGTTTTTTTATGCAATGAAATGCGTTTCTACAGCTTAGCTAAAGATAGTTTAAGAATTTTCTATTTTTCATGGAAGTTTCATTTGCCATATTCGCTTTCCTGGGGGAATATGGTATGATTTAAGCGTTATTATCTATTATGCCATTAGAAAAAAGGAGTAGTTGAATGACTCGTTCAAACAAACATACTGACGCCAAGAACAATACCAAGAAAATCGTTCTGATCGTTGTGGCTGCTTTATTAGTAGTGATCACTGGCGGCTATACCTACCGAAGTACATATTATGCAAACCGTTTTTTACCAAAGACTGAAATTGAGGGCATCGATATCAGCAACAAAACCGTCGCTGAGGCCAATGCTCTGCTGCATGACCGCTATTCGCAAGAAGATTTCACCATCAAAGAAGGCGATAGCGAATGGAAGACAATCAACCTTGCTCAATTTGGTTTACAGACGGATTTCACCGATGAGCTACAATCGTTAAAAGATGAACAGAACCAGTGGAGTTGGGGAATGGCTTACGTTTCTGCTGCAGAAGAAAAAACACTGGATAATCTCTCGGTAGATCAAGATACGCTAAACAGCGAAACAGACACGATTCAAAAGGAACTAGAAACTTTAAATGAGGATCGTACCAAGTCTGCCGATGCAACATTGGAAAAAGGCGAAGACGGTTTTTCTATCAAACCAGAAGTTGACGGCGATGCCATTGATGTGGACAAAGCAGTGGCTGACTTACAAGAAGCCATCGTCAGCGGTGAAAAGGAACTAAATCTCGGCGATTACATCACAAAACCAAGTGTGACCGCTGATGATCCTGATCTAACCAAAGAAATGGATTCGTTGAATAAAATCGCCAAAGTAACCGGCAATTATACGATCAACGGAAACACGTTTCAAATTCCAAGAGAATCGATCATGGATTGGCTCTCTTACAAAGATGGCAACACCACGATCGACGAAGACAAAGTAAGAAGCTATGTCGCTTCGATCGGTGAGCAATACAACACCAGCACCAATTCTTCGACCTTCAAGAGTACCAAACAAGGCGAAGTAACAGTTCCAGCCGGCACCCTCAGCTGGACGATCCAAACCGATGCGGAAACAGAAGCATTGATCGAGGCATTAAAAGCCGGCGAAGACTTCACCCGCACACCGATTGCTCAAGGAAGCACCGATGCTGGCAGCCCGTTATTTGGCAACACGTATATTGAAGTTGATTTGAAAAACCAACACATGTGGTATTACAAAGATGGCGAGCTGGTGCTAGATACGAAAATTATCTCTGGGAAACCAGCTACACCAACGCCAACTGGTGTCTTCTATGTCTGGAACAAAGAAGAAGATGCAACCTTGACCGGTGAAGATTATGCGTCCCCTGTTGATTACTGGATGCCGATTGATTGGACGGGTGTCGGAATCCATGATTCTGATTGGCAAACGGAATACGGTGGTGATCTTTGGAAAACCCGCGGCTCTCACGGCTGTATCAATACTCCGCCAGGCGTCATGAAAGAATTGTACAGCAAAGCCGAAGTCGGTACACCCGTGATCGTGATTTAACCGAAAAAAGAGTCAGACCTTTTTATAGATGAACCAAAAGCTGCAAAAGAAAATTCTTTTGCGGCTTTTTTTGTTATTTCCTCCATGTTCCTATTTACAAAGCGTCATTTAATTAATATACTTAATTAACTATATTAATTAATAAGGAGAATCATTTTGGAAAAAGTCGTCTTCATCGATCGTTCTACTTTGGCTGGAAGTTTGATTAAAATTTTTGCCCGCAACATCCAAATGCTTTCTGAGGATCAAATCAGCGTGACGGTTCTGACACCGGAACGACTAGCAAGTTATCGTTTTTCGCAAGAAAAAATCGTTTTGGTCGACCCTTTGCTTTCTTTAACAGATCCAATGATCCAACAAGCTATCCCACCGCGCATCAAACGCCTGTCGTTTCCTGTCAATCATTACAGCGGCATGAATACTGAAGGCATTCTAGAATTGATCCAACAAGCATAACCTAAAAAGGCCGACGGAAACCAATGGTTTCTGCCGGCCTTTTCTCATGCCACTTGCCCTTTGCTAGACCATCGCTTCTTCTTGTTCTAACAAAGTAACTTGCTCTCCTTTGTCTTGCAGCGCGGCGACGTGCATCGTCCCCCACTGGCAAAGGGTATCCAATAAGCCGCCTAACGTTTCTCCATATTCACTCAAGGAATACTCAACTTTGGGTGGTACTTGATTATAGGACTTGCGGGTAACGATATCAGACTCTTCTAATTCCCGCAATTGCTGCGTCAACATTTTTTGACTGATGCCAGGAATTTTCCGCCGTAAATCACTAGGACGCAATGCCCCATGGCGTAAATTACAAAGAATGATTGGTTTCCATTTCCCGCCGATGACATCCATTGTTGCTTCTACACCTATATTATAAATTTTTTCTTCCATTTTTTTCACCTCATCATGTTTGCTAACATACAAAAGTTACCAAAAGGTGTGTATCAAACAAAAAAGTACGTACTATACAACCTTACCTCCTCATTATATGATGATTACAGAAAAAAATAAAGGAGATGTTTTTATGATCGAAAAATTATCGGATACCGTTACACTGAACAACGGCAGCAAAATCCCTGGTTTGGGGTTAGGTGTCTTTCAAATCCCTGAAGCTGAAACAGCAGAGGTCGTGAAGCAGGCCATTGTCAATGGGTATCGCCTGATTGATACGGCGGCTATCTATGGCAATGAAACAGGAACAGGGAAAGGAATCAAACAAGGCTTACAAGAAACGGGGTTGTCTCGTGAAGAACTCTTTGTCACGTCCAAACTTTGGAACGATCATTTAACTTATGATGAAACGATCCACGCCTTCAATGAAAGTTTGGCCCGCTTAAACCTCGAGTATCTCGACTTGTACTTGATCCATTGGCCGGGAAATCAGGCATTTCAAGAGTCATGGCGCGCATTGGAAGACTTGTATGCCGCAGGAAAAATCAAAGCAATCGGGGTCAGCAACTTCCAGATTCATCACTTGGAGCAATTATTGGCCGTTGCTAAGGTCGTTCCTGTCGTCAATCAGATCGAACTGCATCCCAAACTGACGCAGCAAGACCTGCGGGACTTTTGTGCTGAAAAAGGGATTGCGATCCAAGCTTGGTCGCCTTTGATGCAAGGCAAACTGCTGACAGATGACACCGTCTTGGCGATCGCCGATGCACAGCAAAAATCAGCGGCACAAGTGCTTTTACGCTGGGCTATCCAACAAGGAATCTTAGTCAACGTCAAATCGACACACCCTGAGCGAATGATCGCCAATGCAGCGATTTTTGATTTCCGTTTATCAGAAGAGGAAATGGGCCGCTTGAACGCATTAAATGAGGACCTGCGAGTGGGTCCAGATCCAGACACATTCGATTTTCATTAACCAAACTATATACTAAACAAAACCTTAGGAGGAAGTAGAATGACAAACACAAACACAGGATTTTCAATGGTGAACCACGTGGGAATCACCGTCAGCAATCTCGAACGTTCCATCCAATTTTATGAAGCATTAACTGGAAAGAAAATCGCCAATCAAGATACGATCGGTGGCAAACGCATGGCGCAAACGCAAGGTTTAGAGGATACATTGATCAAATACGCCAATCTTCATTTAGACAATCTCAACATCGACCTTTTAGAATACGTCGAACCAAAATCCAACAAAGCTAGCTATTCCAATGAGCAAATCAGTGCCATGCATCTTTGTTTTGAAGTCGAAAATATTGATGAAGCCGTTGCTCGTCTAAAAGCCATCGGGGTTGAACCTGACGGTACCCCAATCGTTTTTGAAGAACAAGATGGTTTAAAAAGCGGCTTCGGGACAGGTGTTGCCTACTTTACAGATCCAGACGGTACCAATCTTGAACTGATTGCACCAAAAGGCCCTTTTCAACGGGGATAAAAAAACGGATGGCGCTGCAAATCGCCATCCGTTTTTTTTGCTAGAAGCACGTATTTTTCGATTGTTCCCCTTCATAGAAGCGTTCATAGCGGATACAATAAGTATGTACTCATCTTTAGCGGCTTCACTTACTTATCCAACAAATCGCACGTGAAAGGTAGTGATCTCGATCGATATTGGACTTTTGTTGTTGATTTTTACGGGTATTTTTTTCATCGTCTTCTGGTGCTTTTACCGAGAAGAACCCAATTATGTATTCGGCTTTCGCACCAAGCGCAGTACAGCCAGTGTCAGCAATTGGCGTTTTGCCCAGCAGTGGTTCTCCTTGTTAGCGATGCTCTTTCTAGGCGGGGTCGTTTTATTGCAGCGCAACGAGCTGATCGCAGAGGCTTTTTACCAAGTAGCCGTTTTTGGCAGCTATCTTCTAGCAGCGCTACTCGTAGAAACGGCACTGTATCTCAAAGATTCACGCACAAGCACCAAAAAGTAAGACAAAAAAGACATTCCAGCGAATGTCTTTTTTCTATTGTTTATTTTGATGATGGATCGTGATCCCCAACACCAAGGCTAAAATCCCTGAAACCACCCAGATAGTGCGGTGGAATAAGAAAATCCCTAGCAAGCTGCTTAAGACTGCACCAAAAAAGAAGCCGCCGATGATCAAGGAAATAGAAATAATCTTGGGCGTCACTGATCGGTCCTTTTTAAACCAGCGCATGTACACATAATCAGCCAGTGAACGTAAGTTGCCGGTGGTCATCGTGGTGGCATAGGGCATCCCTGCCAAGCGACGATAGGCGGCATATTGAATCGCTGCAAAAAAAGATAACCCCGAATCGATCATGACATTGGGTAATGATCGAGCAAAAAAGCCCAGAACCAAAATACCGATCGCTTCAAAGATCAATGCGGCATTTTGCCAAACGATCCAGCCCCCTGTCGGAAAATGATGCTGCAGATAATTCGTCACTACGATCCCCACTAAAAACATACAGATTGGTGGCAGATACCGAAAGGCTTGTTCAAACTGCCCCGTTGAAAGATTGATCCCTAACAAAATAACATTCCCCGACTGCATGCTCGCAAACACTTCACCGTGAAAGAGATAGGTATAGGCATCTAAAAAGCCGCCAGCCATTGCGAGAAGAACCCCCACCGGCAAACTTTCATGCACGACAAACTCGGTTTTGCCTTTGACACTACTCAAACTTTTTTCCATTGGTTTCGCCTCTTGTTTTTTATACTTTCTAACAGCTTAACGCTTAAAAACGCCGACAACTCGTTATGTTTTGCGGCGTTTAGGTGACTTTTTCGATAGCTGACAAATCAACCACCCCAAAAGAACGGCGGTCAGTGCTCCAGCTGAATCCAGCATGACATCTTGAAAAAGCGGCGTCCGACCTCCCGTCAGCATTTGATGGTATTCATCGATCCCAGCATAGCCGGTGGCTGCCAACCAAGCAAAAAAAGCGGCTAGCCAATACGGCATACGGCGATAAACGAGCACGAAAAACAAACTGCCCCCTAGGACAAAATAGGTAAAGAAATGTGCGCCTTTACGAATGAAAAATTCCACAAAGGAGAAATAGCCTTTTTCCGCAATACTGATCTCCGAACCAGCATAGGAAAAAGAAATCTTCTCTAGCCACTCTTTCAATGGTTCATTTTTTAAGATTCGTGAAAGCAACCCGATTTGCGATTGCTGCTCATAGGTTTGTGAAGAGCTGATAAAGAGGATGACCATGACCGCAACTGCGATACAAAAGTAAAAATTCGGTTCTTTCAGTAATTTTTTCATAATTTTCACTCCTCATTTTCCTATCTTACCATTTTCATTTGGTGATGCAACTGTTTTTCAAAAAGAGCGTTCTATTGATCTTTCAGCGTTTCAATGAACAACGATCTTCCTTTAGAGTCTCTCTTTCAAAGCGATTCCTCAAAAAACATAAAAAAGTATCTGAAACAGCTTTTCATGCCATTCAGATACTTTTCTCATTTCTCAGACCATAACCTAGAAGGAAACGAATTATTCAAACCCAACGATTCGATGAGGAACATAAGGCTCCTCGAGATATGCAATATCAGCGGGATCCAAAGCAATGCCTGTCGCCTTAACTGCTGTTTCAACATGAGACATTTTCGTCGCGCCAATCACTGGTGCTGCCAGAGTTGGTTTGCTGAATAACCAAGCTAAAGAGATTTCTACTCGACTGACACCATAGCGACTAGCCAATTCTCCAACGCGGTCAATAATCAGTTGGTCTTTATCTGCGGTTTCGTCATATTTGGAGCGAGCAACCTCATCAGTCACTAACCGTTTTGATGACTCATTGTTGCTTCTGGCCAAACGACCAGAGGCTAATGGACTGTACGGTGTAAGAGCGATACCTTCTGATTCACAATAAGGAATCATTTCTCTTTCTTCTTCACGATAGATCAAGTTTAAATGATTCTGCATAGAAACGAATTTGGTCCAACCATTTTTCTCAGCAATATAATTGGCTTTTTGAAATTGGTAAGCATGCATCGCTGATGCGCCAATATAGCGAGCTTTTCCTGATTTGACCACATCATGTAAGGCTGCCATCGTTTCTTCGATCGGTGTGTTGTAATCCCATCTATGAATGATGTATAGATCAACATAGTCTGTTTGCAAACGTTTCAAGCTTTGATCTATTTGGGACATGATATGTTTCCGAGAAAGTCCACCGCCATTAGGGCCATCAAACATTTTCTGATGTACTTTTGTTGCCAGCACGATTTCATCCCGTTTAGCATAGTCTTTCAATGCTGCGCCTAGAATCTCTTCACTACGCCCGATTGAATAAACATTCGCCGTATCAAAAAAATTGATTCCCAAGTCAAGTGCCCCTTTAATGATTGGACGGCTGTCAGCTTCTTCCAAAACCCATTTGTGTATCCAATTGACTGGGTCACCGAAACTCATCGCACCTAAACAGATTTTGGAAACATCCAAACCCGTATTGCCTAATTTGGTATACTCCATTTTACTGATCACTCCCCACTATTTTCTTTGTTAGCTAAAGTTTATTTCAAACAAAAAGCGATGTCTATTGCTTAAAAAACGCCTTCCTATGCTTTTTAGGCATAGACTTTCTAGCGATTAGGTGATCACTTGATCTTTCCTAAGATAAGTGATGTATCCACTTAATAAATCGTCTGCTCAAAATTACGCAGCTAGAAACAATGCTTATCCATTTTTTAAGGGTTCAATATGGCTTTTGTGGTCACAAAAAAAACAAGGCTTGTTCCCCTTGACTTCAAGTACACTCAAACAGCTACAATAGTAAAAAAGGAGTAATGATTATGAAGTGGTTATACTTAATGCGCCACGGAGAAACTCTTTTCAACAAACTTGGCAAAGTACAAGGATGGTGTGATTCTCCCCTAACGGAGACCGGCAAAGAGCAAGCCCATAAGGCAAAAGCTTACTTTGCAAGAAACCAACTAACTTTCGGCTATGCAGTAGCATCGACTCAAGAAAGGGCCTGTGACACACTAGAAATAATCTGCGGGACAACCGACTATGAGCGCCGAAAAGGATTGAAAGAAATGAATTTTGGTCTATTCGAGGGAGAAAGTACCCACTTGCAGCCGAAAGGACCAAAAGCTTACGAACATTTTTATCAATCCTTCGGCGGAGAATCTGCTGCTGAAGTTCGCCAACGAATGTTTGCCGAGCTTGTAGATATCATGACCACTACCAAAGCTGACAATACCTTAGTTGTCTCCCACAATGGTGCAATCTTTTATTTTTTCAAACACTTATTTCCAAATGAAGTCCCCCCTTTACGATTGGCTAATTGCGGTTTTATGGTCTTTACTTATGAAAATGGCCACTTTTTTTATCTCGAGACCGTTGATCCTACAAGATCAGTGACCAACTGATTCAATAATACCGTCTCCCTTCAGCACTCTCCCATAATAACCAACTGCTGTCGTGACCTTCCTGCTTACCCATGTTCTACCTATAAAAAAAGTGCGTCGAACCTATCTCTGTTCGACGCACGGATTTTTTCATCATTCACTAGTCAGTAAAAACAGCTTTGTTCATCCTTATAGAGCTGACATACTTCTTTTGAAACAACTTAAGCGAAACATCGCTGCCTACCTGCAAGTTTTTGCTTATTTTCAGACCTGTGGTTCATCCTTGAAGAGGCTTGTACCGATCTCATAGCCTTCGACATAATGATTTAAGCGGCGAACAACGGCTTCAGCAGCAGCTTTTGAAGGGGTAATGATCAATAGGATATCAAAACCTGCGATGGTACCGGCGATCTCTGGTAGCTCCATCTCATCTAGGTAGTTGGCGATGACATCTGCTCCATTTCCCGCAGTATGCACCACCACCATAAACTCGACTTGTGTGATCGCTTTTAAATATTCATACATAGAAAAAGCAATTTTGTCCTCCAAATTGCGCTCTTTTGATTCAAAAATCGAATAATAAGGACGACCATTTTTCGCATAGGTTTTGGCAATATTCATTTCTCGCATATCACGAGAAATCGTCGCTTGGGTTGCTGTAACGTTTTCTTGTTTTAATAAGTTCATCAATTCTTCTTGAGATTCGATACGGTGTTCCGCAAAAAGACGTTTGATGATCACTTGACGCTCTTTTTTTTTCATTTGTTCAATCAGCTCCTCTCAGGTCTTTTTAAATAAGCAGAATCTCTCACTCAGTGGGGGAGCAGCAAGACAGATTGCCTATCAAAGGAAGAGCATCGAGAAGATCAAGATCAGCAGATTCGAAACCCCAATCACAAGTAACGGTTTGCGCATAAAGCGGGTCCAAGTGGAATAGTTGACCCGAGCCAGCTCCAATCCCCCCATCACGACGCCAGAAGTTGGTGTGATCAAATTCACTAATCCGCAACCAGCAGTAAAGATCATTACCATAACGTTCGGATTGAGTCCGATGCTTTGCGCCAAGGCCCCCATGATTGGGATCGATACATACGCTAGTCCGGAAGTTGATGGAATCAAGAACGATAAGAGCAAATACAAAATATAGGCGCCAATCACAAACAGGACAGGTGATAGACCTTCTAAAAGATGGGAAGCCCGATCCAAAATAAACAGATCCAAGTACGTCGTTTGCATAATGTAGGAAGCACCCCGTGCCACAACGATGATCAAGACAACGGATAAAATGTCTTTGACCCCATCGATAAAGTTGGTCACGATTTCTTTTTCTGAGAATCCTTGAATCAACGCAATGATGATACTGATGTAGAAGAACCACATGGCCAAATCACCAAAATACCATTCACCGAAGCTATTGCCGGTCAAAAAGGCGGTCCAACCGTCAAACACATGGATATCAAAGTCGCCCCAAGGAATCAAGGAAACCACCATGATCACAAAGGATAAGCCAAAAATCGTCAAAATCAGGCGATGTTTTTGCGTAAACACCAAGGCTTCGTTCGTGTCTTTGACAAAATGTTCTTCCATTTCTTTTTGCTCTTGCAGCGATAAGATCGTCGACCCTTTGTCAGCTTTGACTTTTTTGGCATAAGACATCACTACAAAGATACAGTATGCGGTCGTGACTAACCAAAGCATTGCCCCGACTACTAAAATCGTGCCGTTGTTTGGGGCAATATCGATGCTTCGCAAGGCATCCATCGCAACGCCGGTCGCAAAGGGATTGACGGTGGAGCCAATCACGCCAGCACCCGCACCCAGCATAACGGTTCCTGCTGCGACGATCGTATCAAAACCTGATGCCACCATCGTGATTGCTAATAAGGAATAAAAAGGAATCGTTTCTTCCGCCATTCCATAAGTGGAGCCGCCGATCGAAAACAGGATCATTAAAATCGGAATCAAAATCAACTCATTGCCTTTGAGTTTTTTGACCAAATGTTGAATCCCGGCTTCCAAAGCGCCTGTTCGCGTGACGATATTCAAAAAACCACCTAAACAGAGAATAAACACACAGATCTCGATCGCATCACGAAATCCGTTAAAAGGCGCCATAAAGAAATCAGAAAACTTGGCACCTACCACTTGGCTGACCATCTCTTCTTGGCCTGCTGGTAAAGAAGGCGCAAAAGGCTGCCCTGCTAAAAGCCAGGAAGCGACCGTCAAGGCGATAATGATCAGAAATAAGATACTGAACGATGTCAGCGACTTTTTTTCTTTTTGCTTTTTTTTCATCTGTGTTCCCCCTTTATTGAATCAATCCTATTTGCTGCCTACATTAATTGACAACATGAGAAAAATAATCTTGGTCATAAATAATGAGTTCTTTGTAGCGATAATAAATCTTTCTTTTATGCACGAGCGCCTTGAGCGTTTGACTGACTGTCTCTCGCGTCGTTCCACTGTACTTGGCTATATCATTGATAAAAACGGGAAAAGGGATGCGAATCTGCTCACCTTGTGTCTGCCCATGCTCGATCATCAAAAGACCAATCGTATTGACGACTCTTGTTTGCGCACTGGAGGTGACACAATACTCGACACGGCGTCTTTGTTTTTCCAATTGACGGCTCAGTTGCTGATTGAGCCACAGCAACTGACTTGTAGACGAAACAACTAGCGGTTCAAACAGCGACATCGCTGCAAACTGCACGACAATGTCTGTTGCAGCGAATGCCGATACATCATAGTTGTCTCTTTCAAACAAGCCAATCAAAGGAAATAACTGATCAGGCCCAACAAAATCTACATAACAATAGGAATCAGTTCCGTCGGTTTTTTCGATCCGCACAAGTCCTTCTATCACGAGGAATATCCGATCTCTTACGTCGCCTTCATAAAAAAGTACCTGGCCTTTTTTGTACGTACGGCAGTAAATATGCTCTTTCAACCGCTGCTGATTTTCTTCTTCCAGCCATTGAAAGCTGTTCACTCTTGTTGATGGATCTTTTATTTGGTGGTCGATCATTTTTCTCACTCCAATGTTTTGGGTCTTGCTTTGCTGCTTCGCTTATTTCCAGGTGATCTGCGTACCAGCGTCTTCGATGTCCGCCAGCTTGTCTAAAGAAGTAATCACTGCCTGTTTTTCCGCCCCCATTTTGACAAAATTCAAAGCGGCTTGCACTTTCGGCAACATACTGCCTGGTGAAAAATGGCCTTCATCGACATAGGTTTCCAATTCAGCGGCGGTCACATGATCCAACCACTGCTCATTTTCCTTGCCAAAGTTCAAAGCGATTTTTTCTACGCCCGTTAAAATGATCAGCTGATCCGCATCGACTAATCGAGCCAATTTTTCAGAAGCAAAATCTTTATCGATCACGGCTTCAACACCCAGGCCATTGTCTAACACGGGAATGCCGCCGCCGCCTGCACAAATGACGATCGTGTTTTGTTCAATCAGCGCTTTGATGCTGGCAACTTCTTGGATCGCTTGTGGTGCAGGACTGGCTACGACTTTCCGCCAACCACGACCAGCATCTTCACGATAGATGGCATCTGTTGCCGCCATCGCTTCTTTGGCAGCCATTTCCGTTAAGAAAGGCCCGATTGGTTTTGTCGGATGGGCAAATGCTGGATCTTGGGCATCGACTGTAATTTCCGTGACCACAGTCACCACCGGCTTCGCTATTTGAGCTGCTTTCAACTGAGTTCTCAGCTCATTTTGCAACCAATAACCAATACTGCCTTGGGTCATAGCAACACAGGTATCTAAAGGCATCGCTGGATTTTTACTAGAATCGCTGGCTTGCTGCTGCAACACCAAATTTCCCACTTGGGGCCCATTCCCATGGGTAATGATCAAATGAACGTCTTTTTGGATCAGGGGAATTAAATACTCGACCGTCTGTTTAAGCCGCTCTTTTTGCCCTTTGGCACTGGCATCTTCTGCTAAGATGGCGTTGCCGCCAAGGGCGACAACGATCGTTGGTTTCTTTTCACTCATCTGCTCACTGCTCCTTCTTACACTCTAGGAATAAATAGATCGCCTAAGGTTACTGCCATGATCGCTTTGATTGAGTGCATCCGGTTTTCAGCCTCTTCAAATTGACGACCCCAGTGACTACGGAAAATATCGTCTGTGATCTCCATTTCAGAAATGCCAAATTTTTCTTCGATCATTTTTCCATACGTCGTATTCGTATCATGGAACGCTGGCAAGCAATGAAGCACGATCAAGCCATCGTCTTGTTTTCCGGTAGCCATCACCATTTCGCGGTTGATCTGGTAATCTTTCAACAGCTTCACCCGCTCTTCGAACTGGTCTTCTTCCCCCATTGACACCCAAACATCGGTATACAAGACGTCTGCATCTTTAACACCTTTTTGGATATCGTCCGTTACCATCAACTGACTGCCAGATTCTTTAGCAAATTCGTTGGCATAATCTGTCACTTCTTGCGCTGGGAAAAGTTCTTTTGGTGCACAGATACGAACGTTGACCCCTAAAATCGCCCCCGTCACTAACAAACTATTCGCCATATTGTTCCGACCGTCACCCACATAAACTAGCGTAATGTTTTCCAAGGTACCGAAGTTTTCTTTGATGGTCATAAAGTCAGCGATCATTTGGGTTGGGTGCCATTCATCGGTTAAGCCATTCCAAACAGGAACACCGGAGAATTTGGCTAAATCTTCAACGACTTGTTGGCTGAACCCACGAAACTCAATACCATCAAACATGCTGCCTAAAACTTTTGCTGTATCTTCGACGGATTCTTTTTTGCCTAGCTGAATATCATTCGCGCCTAAAAATTCTGGATGGGCACCAAGATCGATGGCAGCTGTCGTAAAGGCCGCCCGTGTCCGAGTCGATGTTTTTTCGAACAAAAGAGCAATGTTCTTGCCTTCCAAATAGCGATGAGAAATATTTTGTTTTTTCAACTGTTTCAAATAGATTGAAAAATCAATGAGGTATTCTAACTCGGCTTTCGTAAAATCTTTTTCTGCTAAAAAACTTCTTCCTTTAAATACTTGTTCCATCGATGATTCCTCCTCTGATTTAAATATCTTCTCTAACAAATGGCATGCTCATGCAACGAGGGCCGCCACGACCGCGAACCAATTCACTGCCGGAGATTTTGTGCAATTTGATGCCAGCTTCTGCCAACTTCTGATTGGTGATGGTATTGCGGTCATATACGACGACTTCGCCAGGTGCGATCGTTAAAGTATTCGAACCGTCATTCCACTGTTCCCGAGCCGCTGCAATCAAATCGCTGCCACCGCAACGAATCAATTCAACCGCATTCAGTTCTAGATAGCGACATAAAATATTTTCCAACGTGTCCTTTTCTTCTTTGATCGTCACCCCATCACCTGCTCGTGAGATTGAATAAACCGTCAGCTCTCCTTCGATTTCTGGATGAATCGTAAACTTGTCATGATCGACCATTGTAAATACCGTATCTAAATGCATGAATTTGCGCTCTTGACCAATGTCAAACGCTAGGACATATTCAAAGCTTGGCTCATTTTCGAACACTTTGCGGGCCAGCTGCTCAATCGAAGCGGCATCCGTTCGTTGCGAGATACCAATCGCCAGCACATGTTTTGACAGAACTAATTCGTCGCCACCTTCGATGCGGGTTGGTTGGGCGCGATCATAAAGCATATGAGGCGGATTTTGCTGAAACATTGGATGATGAGCAAAAATATATTTGCCGTATAACGTTTCGCGCCGTCTTGTTTCTGAATACATGCGATTCAACGAAACGCCGTTTCCAATCGTCGCAAAGGGATCGCGCGTAAAATACAAATTCGGCATTGGATCGATCAGAAATGGGTATTGATCATCCACGGTCCCAGCGAGGCTCTGGGTGTTTGGCAGCTCCAGTTCATTTTTGGCTAAACCAGCCATGGTTTTGTCGATCAGTTCCCGATCATTGTCGCAAGACAGAAAATAATCCGTGACTTCTTTGATGATCTCGGGACTTTGGATCGTTGTTTCCGCTAAATAATCCTTGAGAAATTGCTGTTTGATTTCTGGTGACGTGAGCGATTCAGCAGCTAAATCTTCTAGGTACAACACCTCCACATCATTTTGACGTAGGACTTCCGCAAACCGATCATGTTCTGCTCTGGCTTGTTCCAAAAAAGGAATATCATCAAATAGCAGGCGGTTCAAATGATCAGGAACAAGGTTCTCCAATTCCCGACCAGGGCGGTGAAGCATGACTTGCTTCAAGCGTCCAATCTCTGAAAAAACATGAATAGCATTTGGCATTTTTCTTCCTCCTTCTTCTGTTTACGCCTCTATGCTACCTAATTGTATACGCTTTCGTAGTGGTATATTTCGTGTTCTTTTCGCAAAGGATTTGGCATTATGCATGAAAAAGCGAATATCGCTCTTCAGACGTTTTTTTACTCGCTGTTTTTTTTCATATGTAATATTTATCCATCGTTTTTTTTCTAAGAATTTGATGAGGATGTAATAGTTTTTTTATTTTTGACGTTTTTCCGCCCTATCAATAGATCAAGGAGATATACATTCCATTTTTTGCTTTTGGTACAGTTTCATCAAAAACCCTTATTTCATAAGGATTCTGATGGTTGCGACCAAATTTCGTTATGCTATACTTAATAAGATCGAAGGAAAAGAAAGGGGTTTGATAGGAATGACCTATTCAATCAATTGGGATCTAGAAACAATCTTTCCGGGAGGCAGCGATTCTGTTCAATTAAAAGAACGCATGAGCCAACTGGAAGAACAAATTGCAAATTACCGAACAACAGTCGATGCATGGTCGCCCAACAGCGAAGACGATGCAGCAAAATTAGGAGAGTTACTTGATTTATCCGCAACTATCAATCAAGGATTTTCACAATGTGGCAGCTTTATCAATGCCTTGCTTTCAGCCAATGTCAATGACAGCAAAGCCAAAATCCTGACGGGTGACCTCTATGCAAAATTGCCAGCACTGCAAGCAGCACAAACCGTTTTTTCAAAAAAATTGACAGAAATTTCTGAGGATGATTGGACAGCACTAGTTAAAGCAGAAAACTTAGCATCTGTCGCTTTTCGTTTAAGCGAGATTCGCCGCGACGGCAAAGAGTTGTTATCCGAGGCAGAAGAAACCATCATCAACACTTTAAATTTAGATGGCTTGAATGCTTGGAGCCAACATTACGATACAATCGTTGCCTCAATCGAAATTCCTTTCCTGCAAGAAGACGGCACGACGATCAAGTTGTCAGCTGGTCAAGCCTTCAATAAAATGATGGGCGATCCTGATCCGGAAGTTCGTGCGCGTTTATTCGATACTTGGGAAAAGACGTGGGCAGAAAAAGAAGACCTCTTTGCGGATACCTTGAACCACTTAGACGGTTTCCGCCTCTCTACCTTCAAACTTCACGGTGTCACTGATTACTTGAAGGAACCATTAGAATACAATCGTCTGCAAAAAGCGACATTGGATGCTATGTGGGGCACGATCCAAAAAAACAAACAGCCGATCGTTGATTTCTTGACCCGCAAAGCCCAGCTTTTCGGCAAAGAAAAAATGGAATGGCAAGACCAAGATGCGCCAATCATTCTTGGGGACATGGAAGAAAGAACCTATACCTTTGATGAAGCAGCTGACTTTATTTTGACCAACTTCCGTAAGTTCAGCCCGAAAATGGCTGATTTTGCCCAAGTTGCTTTTGAAAAAAGCTGGATCGAAGCAGAAGATCGTCCGGGCAAACGTCCTGGCGGCTATTGCACCAGCTTGCCAGAAACCAAAGAATCTCGTATTTTCATGACCTACAGCAATTCAGTCAACGAAGTAGCGACGCTCGCCCATGAGCTCGGTCACGCGTTTCACAGCAGCGTTCTTTGGGAGCTGCCGGAATTAAATCGCAACTATGCCATGAACGTTGCCGAAACAGCAAGTACCTTTGCTGAATTGATCGTTGCGGATGCAACCCTTAAAGAAGCAACAACAAAAGAAGAAAAAATCAATCTATTGGATGCCAAAATGCAAAATGCGATCGCAATGTTCATGAACATCCACGCACGCTTTATTTTTGAAAACAGTTTCTATCAAGCTCGTCAAAAGGGCTTGGTTTCAGCGGAACAAATCACGGAAATGATGACAGCGGCGCAAAAAGAAAGCTATGCCGATGGGTTAGCGACTTATCACCCACATTTCTGGGCAGCCAAATTGCACTTCTTTATTGACGATGTGCCGTTCTACAACTTCCCGTATACCTTTGGTTACCTCTTTAGTATGGGGATCTACGCGTATGCCAATGAAAAAGGGTCTAGTTTTGAAGAAGAATACATTGCGTTATTGCAAGATACTGCTTCAATGACCACCGAAGAATTGGCACAAAAACACCTTGGTGTCGATTTAACGAAACCAGACTTCTGGCAAGCAGGGATCGACATGGTCCTAAAAGATGTTGCCAGCTTTATGGAATTGACTGAAGACTATATCTAAAACAAAAACCCTCTTCCAAACGTGTCGTTGGAAGAGGGTTTTTCTATCAGGTATTCAATAAAGTTAAGCCGATCGTTAAGTAGCCTGCGTACAAACACCAAATCAAATAAGGAATAAACAAGTACATCGCTTTTTTGTCGATACGGGCAAAGAGGATCATACAGATAATCACTGATAACACTAACAAGACAATAATGATGGTTCCAGCCCAGTAAGCATTCCAGCCAAAGAAAACAATACTCCACAAGAAGTTTAATACTTGCTGGATCGCAAAAAAGATATAGGCATTTTTTTTAAGTGCTGGATTGACTTTGGCTACGATCAGTAGATACAACGCCGTTCCCATAAAAGCATACAAAATCGTCCAAACAATCCCAATGATCCCGCCAGGAGGGGCCAAAAAGGGTTTTTCCATTTGCGCATACGTTCCGGCAATGTCCCCTGCAAACAAACTCGAGATGATTCCTGTTGCTTCAATGCCGATCACACAGACCAGCCAAATTAAAAATTTCATGTTCTCCACTCCTTCTTTTTTTCATGACTCGCTAGTTTCATCGTACCATCGAATCGAAAAAAAACAGAATAGAACGCTTAAAAAAAGAAACGCCCGTGTGGACGTTTCTTTCTTGTTCCTTTCAATTTATGCTGCTTGCTCCCCTTCTTGGGCTTCTTGCTTGACTAGGCCTGCATCATAAGAACGAGCGAATGGGAAGTAGATCAAAAAGGCGACGCCTGCACATAAGAAAGCACAAACTGCAGCTTTCCAATCGCCACCACTTCCAATAAATGCGCCGATACCAATTGGGGACGGCCAAGGCATTTGGGCGATCATCGGCCGAATGATTTCCAATTCGATTGCAAAATAGGCAATCGATGCAGACGCCATCGGTGCTAAGAAAAAGGGAATCGCCAAGAAAGGATTGTAAATCAAGGGAATCCCAAAAATCAACGGCTCGTTAATATTGAATAACGCTGGAATGATCGAAGCTTTTCCTAACACTCTCAATTGTTTTGATTTCGCTAGATAAACCAAGAATAAAGCAAGTCCTAATGTTGCCCCAGAACCGCCAACAGTCACATACGCATTGTTAAACTCGCCTGCTAATGCAAAGTTGGCGCCTTCGGCATTCGCTGTCAAATTTCCTAAGGTGATCGGTGTCAAGACAGAGAAAATGATATTTGCACCATGAATCCCTACTAACCATAATGCACTGACTAAAAAGTAAATCACCATCAACCCTAACCAACTGTTGGTCAAATTGGTAACAAACCCAAAAGGTACCGCAATGATTTGGAAAATATCCGTTCCTGCTGCAACTAATGCGCCATTAATGATAAGGACCGTGAAGGCCACAACAAAGGCGGGAATCAATGCTGTAAAGGCACGGGCAACCCCTAATGGGACTTCTTCAGGCATTTTGATGACCCATTTTTTCGTCACACATAAACGGTACAACTGAACGGCCAACACCGCCATAATGATACCGGTAAAAATCCCTGTCGTCCCTAATCGTTCCACCCCATCGCCACCGATCGCCCAACCATTGATGATGGCATTTTCTTGATCGGTGATCCGTGACATGCTGCCGTCCACGATCATCAATTGCGGGATCGACATGAAAAAGGCAAACATCGATAGTAACGCCCCACTCATAGGCGCAAGATCCAACTCTTCTTCTTCCGCATAGATCTTGGTGTATTCATAGCCGAGAACGATACAAAAATATAAGGCCAAAAGTCCCATTGTCGTGCTGTTTGCCAGCATATACAAATCACTGACTCTGAAAAAAGTATTATTGAAGAAATCTTCTAAAAAGGTAAAGGTCTGCGGCAGCACATTGATAACTAAAAACATCGAGCCAACGATGGTAAAAGGAATCGAAGCCATCCCAGCAGCCATGATGGCACGTACGATTTTGAACTGTGCCACTTTTCCTAACGGACCCATGACGGCCGTTTCTAAGAGACTGAACAACTTGCTATTTGATTGTTCCATATTGTAACTACTTCCCTTCAATGAGTTTTTTGTATTCTTTGATATATCCGTAATACGTATCTTTTTTGCGGCGGATCTTATTTACACGTTGTAAACATAACGCAGCTAATGCCAATCCCACACCCAGCCAGAGCGCAAGAACCCCTCGATTGACCAGTGTATTATCAAGAAAAGGAAAAACGAATGAAAACAGAGGAGAAAAGAAACAAACGGCGTATAAAAGGAGATTCATCGTCAGTTGACAAAGATAAAACAAGCGCGTCCATCGTAGGTTTTCTGTTATTTGCTCTGAGTGGTTGCCATAAAGACGCACGTATTCTCCAATTGCCAAAATAGCCAAAACCAACAGCGACAGCGGAAGAATCAAGAGTAGGGCATTGCTGGCAATCGCAGCCAATAACCAATAAAGATTTGCAAAGAAAAACACTGCTAATACATACCTTAGAAATATAAAGCGATTAAACCGAAAATTTTTTTCTGCCATTTTTTTCTGTTGTTCTTGATTGGTCATTTGTTCCCTTCCTTTCTACCGCTCTCGCTGGTATAACGCCAGCATTTCAATCGCCACTTCTCGTAAAGTCATCGTTGTCATCAGGTGATCTTGTGCATGGACCATGATGATCTCCATGTCGATTTTTTCACCACTAGCATATTCTTGTAATAAGCCAGTCTGCGCTTTATGAGCATCAACTAACGCTTCATTTGCTTGATCCAGTTTTGCTTGTGCTGTATCAAAAGTCCCTTGGCGCATCGCTTGAAAGGCTTCATGAACGATCGTCCGGGCATCCCCGCTGCTAAGAATGATTTGAAAAGCGGTCTCTTGTAATTTTTCTGATTCCATTGTTCTTTCTCCCTTACATGTGCTATATATGTGCTTCTAGGTGATACCCAATAAAACATTTCATAAAATGTTCAAAATCACCACTTGCTATGAGTGCATCTCTAAATGACTCATTTTCAATAATTGGTACTAACAGTTGACTGATTTTATTCAATTCCACTTGCCCCAATCGATCTGGAGAAAGCAAGAAAATCAGCTGGATCTGGTCATGCTCGTCATCCCATTTTATGCCCTTTTTCACAATAGCAACGGCCGCATATGCGTCATTGGTAATTGGTTCAATGGGGTGTGCCACCGCCAAACGATCAGAAAAAGCGACTGAACTATACGCTTCCCGCAAAGCAAGCTGCTTACCTAGCGCTTCTTTCACTGAGCGTTTTTCCAAGTCTTCAATTTTCGTCAGCAACTGATCCATAACAGTCGCTTTGTCAGTCTCTTCCTCTATCCGCAGAAAAAGTTCTGAGTGAAAGCTGGTCTCAATCAATTCCCGCTCCTTGTCAGATAAAGATTTCGACTGTTGTTTCAATATGCTGCCATACTGTTTTTTGATTTTATACTGCTTCAACTGGCGATTGATTTTTTGGATATCTTTTTTATCTAAAAAAACACTGACGGTGACGATGGGGATATTCAAAACGACCTCTGGTACTTTGATGGACGAGATGATCAAATCGATCCCTGCTAGTTTTTGTTCACTGATTTCGTAATAACTGATCATATCTTCAATCACGATTTTTGAACCAAGTTCATGTTCTAAACGGTTTTTTAGCATCTGTGAACTACCGATCCCCGTTGCACAGATCACTAAGACCTTGGCTTTTTGTTGATTCGCTAAGCGTTCCATCGCAGCAGTTAAATGGATCGTCAAATAGGCAAGCTCTCCTTCGGTCACTTTATAAGGGGCAAAGAAGGGGACATCTGAAAAATACCGAATTGTTAGCTGAAAAAAATCATTGTAGTCTTTCTTGATCGTACCTAGCAAAGGATTCTCCATACTCGTGCCGTTGTTCAATCGTTGCAATAAGGGGGTGATATGCATCATCAGCCCTTCTATCAACAATGGATCTTCGGCTAAGCAAAAGCCGGTTTCTTGATCGATTTTATGCAAAACAGCTAAGAGCTGCTGCTTGACCTCATTGTCATCTAAATCGATCTGTTCGCGGATAGTTTCGGAAACTAGCTTATTTTTTAAGTGAATGGCGATATAAAAAGCCTCTTCTGGTGGCAAAGCAATGCCCATTTGTTGTCGAATCTTCTCAACGATCTCTATAGCCGACTGGTATTCTGCTTCTTGTTCCAATTCAGGATCCTGTGGATGCAACTGGATCTCGAAGCCCGACTGCAGCCGTTTTATCGCTAAGCCTATATGCAGGACGATCGTATAGATCATAAAATCAGAGAGTTTCAAAAAGTATTTACGACAGGTGTCCAAGACGATGATCACGATCTCCTCGATCGCTATACCTTCTAACAGATGTTTGTACATCGAGAAAGCATAAAGATTGTCTTGCAGGCGATTCATGAAAAAGTAATTCATGATGAAATGCCGCAGACTATTTTCAGATCCTTCAACATAAATGCCTTGACTGGTTCGATGTTTCAACTCGATCGTATAAGGCTTTAATAATTGCTTGATTTCAACGATATCATTTGAAATCGTCGAGCGTGAAACACATAGATCCGCTGCTAAATCATCAACAAAAACGGGCTTATGCCCAAATAATAATTGATTTAGCAAAAAATATTGCCGGTCATTGGCTTCATTGATCGTGGTTAGATCATCAGCTGTTGGCCTGAGGTTAGTCTTCTCTGTATAAAATCGATCAAAGGAACGCTGGTCAGTAATATTCAAGCGATACCCCTGTCCTTGCTTGGCACAAATTTGACCTATCTTATGGTTCCTCAGGATAAGTCCCAGACCTTGAACGTACTTGCGAGCAGTCCGATCCGAGACCCCCAGTTGATTTGCGATCTGTTTGCTGCTAATGTAGGTGTTACGGTTTTGGTAGAGCATCTTTAGCATGATGATTTCTTTTTTACTCAACATTATTCATCAACCTTTTTCATCAACCTATTTTCATCTGGCTACTTGTTTGAACTGCTATTTGATATTTTGTTCTACCACAGCAGCTAATTTTTCAATGCCCATCGGTATCGGTACGTAGGCTTGAGGCGGAATATTCACGATTGGCCGCTGGTGCTTGATGGCAGCTTTTTCTAGATTCGCAAAATACATTTTGGTTTGCGGGCTGACTAAGTATAAGTCGTAGTCATCTTTGGCGATCGTGGCTGCTCCTTGTGATGCAGAAGTGGCATCTAGTTCGATCTCTTTTCCTCGCTCTCTAAAATATTCCGTCGTTTTTTTGGCAATGACAGATGAAGACATGCCTCCTGCACAAATGATCAATGCTTTTTTCATATTGTTTTCCTCCTTAACGAATACACTCATTTTCACTATCTATGTTCAGTAGCTGCTAAATAGTAGTGTAGTACTGCTTTTCCTTACGTTGAATAAAACAGTTGCTATCCTGATTTAGCATGGCAATGGGTTGATAATGCCATCATAATAGATAGCGCTTTCTTTTTGAACACAAGGTGTTTCCTTATCGATGCGGAAGCAATTTAGATGCTACTAGTTTCATTCTATAAGAACCCCATTCAAAAAATGACCGAAAAAAATAGCTTTACTTGTCTTTTCTCCAAGTAAAGCTTTCTTCCTCACACTTTATTTGATTGTTCCTCTTCAAACTTCCGCCGTTCATTTTCTACATACTTGTATAGCGCCCCGTAGCGGCTGCGGTAGCCTTTTTTCCATGGCTTCTCTTTGCCGCAAAAATGCAGCAGAACGGTATGTTCGATGACCCAATCCAAACTCCATTCCCCTAGGCTAATCGTCTCATACGTACGGTTTTTCCGTACATCATAGTTATAGAGCTGATCAGGAATCGCCAGCACCCGATCGCCATATAACCCATTCAAAATATCTTGATCCGGCAAAAAGAGGTTCAAATGATTTTTCTCAATGAAGGCTGCGATCTCTGTTTCTTTGACCTCTTGCCGTAGCTGGTGCACGTTCATCAGCAAAACACCTGAATTATAGTAGCCTTCCGACTCATAATTGCGCAAACGGACTTTATTGATGACTGTTGTCACTTCTGTCAGTTTAGAATGGCTGGCGGCGGCATACAGAAAATCCCCTAACGTCAGCTCATACAAGGGGCGCAAATCATTGATGCACAAAATATCCGCATCTAGATACAGGATTTTTTCCACCTGCTGCGGCAAGTAATTTTGTGCCAACAATCGATAGTAGATCGACTCTGGGTAGCGGTCACTAACTGGTGCCGTTTTAAAGATCGAACCAGAACCGATGACGACGGGATGATAGGTCATCGCCAATTTTTGACAAAAGACCTCTAGCTCTGCACCTTGTCTCAATTCTTTTTCTTGTAAAACATAGACATCGAAAGATGCTGCTGTCGTATGACGTTTGATTGAATATAACGTTGTTTTTAATTGTTCACTGAATCGATCATCAATCGCAAAAAGTAGATTCATGCTCTTGTTCACTCCTCTGTTACTGGTTGCGTGCTCGTTTTTGGAAAAATCGAACGCAGTTGCCCGCATCTTCTGCTCTTCTAGTATACCCGATTTTTAGTCATTCTTTCAGTGAAATAGCCTTTCCAGTGAAAACCATCCCTTGGAAACGCAAAAAAATGCTGCTCCATTCAATGAATGAAACAGCAAATGATCGATGATAAATGGTGACATCCTAAAACAGATCAGCGAATCGTGGCAAATGCTGTTGACCACAACAACAATTCATCTAGCATGTCATTGACACCTGCAGCCATGTGCGCACCTGGTTTGAAGGTACTGAAATTTTCAAAATCAGTGAAGAGATTGAAGGCTGGGTTGGTCCGCACGGTGGCAACTTTTTGTTCAGCTAAAACGTTGCGCAATTGTTCAGCGGCCCGAATCCCACCGCCAGAACCATAACTGACGATCCCAGCTGCTTTATCAAACCATTCTTCCCGAGCAGAATCTACGGCGTTTTTCAAGGAAGCTGCAAAGCCGTGGTTGTATTCTTGCACGATGAAGATATAGCCATCTAACTCAGCGATTTTTTTGTTCCATGCCATGTTTGGCTCAGCCGTTCCCATAAACGGTAAATCAAATGCCTTTACATCAACGATCTCAAACTGATGCTCTGACCGTTGAGTAGCAATTTCTTGAATATATGCTCCGACTTGCGGACTTACGCGTCCTTCTCTTGTACTTCCTAAAATAATGCCAAATTTCATGATAGGTTCCTCCTAAGGTTGTTTTCGTTTGTTTTTTAACGATTGGCAAATGTGTCTGCCCAGTCCAATAATTCCGTCAACATATCGTTCATTCCTGCCGTCATATGTTCGCCAGGAGTAAAGGTGGCAAAGTTTTCAAAATCCGTGAACAAGTTGAAGGCCGGATTGGTGCGCACCGTGGCTACTTTTTGTTCCGCCAAAATCAAGCGAACTTGCTCAGCGGCCCGAATCCCTCCTGCTGAACCATAGCTGACGATTGCTGCTGCTTTGTTGAACCATTCCTCGCGGGCGCTGTCCAACGCATTTTTCAAGGAAGCCGAGACCCCATGATTGTATTCTTGCACGATGAAGATGTAGCCATATAATTCAGCGATTTTTTCGTTCCACGCTTGGTTCGCTTCGCCTGTACCCATAAAGGGTAAGTCGTAGTCTTTGATATCAATGATTTCAAACGAGCGGTCGCTATGTGCTCGTGCTGTTTGTAACACGTAATTGGCTACTTGCGGACTCACGCGGCCTTCTCTCGTACTGCCAACGATGATTCCGATTTTTTGCGCTTTTTTCTTTTCCGGGGTGCGATACACCTCTTTAATCACTTCTTTTTCAATTATTTGTTCTTTTTTCCCAAATCCAAAGACCATTCTTTTGTACTCCTTTTATTGTGTTTTCTTAAACGATGGACTCAGCATACCAAACTTACTTTTAGTAAGTCAATCCTTTTGCTTACTTTTTGTTAGAAAAAAACAAACTATTTTCTCTTGACATTCGTTCGGCACCGAACTATAATCAATCCATCGATATCGTTAGGTACCGAACAATAATCCAAAAGGAGTGTTTTCAATGAGTACAATGACCGATCACTTAATGAAACAGCTTCGTTTTATCAGCGAAGCCAGCAATGCCTTTATGAGCCAAAACAACCAACGCCTTTCTGGACAGCAACGCGTCCTTGCCGTTTTAAACTTAGAAGATGGCTTGGTGCAAAATTACCTCGCAGAAGTTTTAGATTTACGGCCAAGTTCCTTGGCAGAACTATTGAAGAAAATGGAAAACAGTGGGGATATCCAGCGCAAAGAAGATGCAGCCGACAAACGGATCAAACGAATCTATCTGACAGAGACTGGACGAAAAAAAGCAGAAAAATTACTGGCACAAAAAGAAGCGGCCAGCAGTCAAACATTTTTTGCTGGGTTAACAGAGGAAGAACAAACCGAATTTGCCCGTCTGCTTGAAAACATTGCCGCTGGGTGGGAGACGGACTTCCAACAGCAGGCACAACGCTTTATTGACCCAATGGATCGTTTGCAAGCCATGCAAGAGATTCGGGAAGAAATGATGAAGCAATGGGGCGGAAATTGGCAGGAAATGTCGAATGACGAGCGCCGAAAAATGAGACAACAAATGAAAGATACTTGGCAAGAAATGGGCGTTGATGAGCGACGCCAAATGAAAAAACAGATCAAGGAAGCCATGCGGCAAATGCCATTTCCTGGACATCGCGGCATGCCATTTGGTCGCCATCGCCAAGATGAGGGATGGCAAGCATGGGCACCAAAAGATTTCTTTGACCCTTTCAGCAGACAAGACCACAAACCAAACCCCACTTCAACTTCTAAAGACGAAACAGCCGAGGATGATTGGCAGGATTTCTAATAGCACTTAATTAAAAAGAAAAAGCAGTGAGCTATCTTGCTTGCTGCGGAGGAAAACGAATGGAAACAACGACACCAACAGTGAACAAAAACAAATTTAAAATGAAAGACTTTATCCACCTGATCGTCAGTGTCAATCCTAAGAAAGGCTTGTTTCTTTTAGGGATGCTCTTTAGCCTGATCACAAGTGCCGCCAGTTTGGTCGTGCCGCAGCTGACGAAAACGCTGGTCGATGCCAGCGGCACCCCCACGTTCAGCACCTCCATGCTGGTCGTTTTGATCCTAGCCTTTGTGCTGCAATTAGGCGTAGGGACTTTAGGCGGCTTTCTCTTGCGCTATGTGGGAGAAAGTGCTGTGAAAACGTTGCGGGAACGTCTTTGGAAACATCTGCTGCATTTGCCAGTCAGCTATTTTGATGACCACAAGTCGGGGGAAAGCAGTTCGCGACTTGTCAATGATACTTCAGTGATCAAAGAACTAGTCACCTCGCAATTTCCCAGCTTTGTCACTGGTTTGATCCAATTGGTCGGTTCGATGATCATCTTGTTTTTGATGGATTGGCAGATGGCGGCGATCATGTTCAGTGCGGTGCCTTTGATCACCTTGATCATGTGGCCAATCGGCAAGATCATGTCAAAACTGGGACGCCAGTTGCAAGCAGCGACCGCCGATTTCAATGCGGATGCCAGCGAAAAACTCTCAGAGATCCGTTTGATCAAAGCCAGCAACGGAGAAGCCAGTGAACAAGAAAACGGTCGGCGCAACATTGGGGCAATTTTTACACTCGGGGTCAAGGATGCGAAAGTCAGTGCGATTTTGCAGCCAATCATGACGACGGCCATGCTGGGCTTACTCGTAGGAATCCTCGGTTATGGCGCGATCCGTGTGCAAGCCGGCACCTTGACGAGTGGCGCATTGATCGCTTTTCTACTGTATCTCTTTAATATTATTGCGCCTGTGACGACGTTTGCGATGTTCTTTTCACAAGTCCAAAAAGCGATGGGTGCTACGGAACGGATCCAAGAAATTTTGGATACGCCGCTGGAGCCGATCCAGGCAGCACCCAAAGCTGCCATCGATGGAGCAATCTTACGGGCAGAACAGATCGATTTCAGTTACGATCCCAAACGGCCGATTTTGCAAAACATTTCTTTTGAAGCCAAGCCCAACACCGTGATTGCTTTTGCGGGACCAAGCGGCGGTGGAAAATCCACGATTTTTGCTTTACTAGAACGCTTTTATGAACCCACCAGCGGGCGCTTGCTGATTGGTGAACAGCCGATAGCTGACATTGATCTGCAGGACTGGCGGGCACAGATTGGCTATGTTTCCCAAGACAGTGCGGTCTTTGCCGGTACGATTCGGGAAAACTTGCAATACGGATTGGGACGGACGCTGTCAGAGGAGGAATTGTGGCAAGGACTGGCATTGGCTTATGCCGATCAGTTCGTCCAAGAGTTCCCCGAAAAACTAGAAACACAAATCGGCGAACGCGGCGTCAAACTATCTGGCGGGCAAAAACAACGGATCGCCATCGCACGAGCATTCTTGCGAGACCCCAAGCTGCTGATGCTGGATGAAGCGACCGCCAGCCTAGATTCTCAGTCGGAAGAAAAGGTCCAGCGGGCGTTGGATCATTTGATGGAAGGGCGCACGACATTAGTTATTGCTCATCGCTTATCGACCATCGTGGATGCCGATCAAATTTACTTTATAGAAAAAGGTACCATTACCGGTCAAGGTACCCATGCAGAATTGATCAGCAATCACCCGCTTTATGCTGCCTACGTGAATGAACAAATGGTCAATTAAAGAAAAAAAACTGCTTATTGATGGATAAGCAGTTTTTTTTATTAGCCAACGGCTGAATGTTGCTTCTCTTCACGCGTCCCAGGCACTTGATTTACTCGCTGCCATTCTTTCAGCACCTGATTTTCTGCCCGCAAAAAATCCCGTTCGCTTTGGGCAGTAGCAAGCTTTCCTTGATAGACCAAGACTTCTTCTTGGTAGGTTTTGGCGGTCTTTTGGACTTCTTCTTCTAACTGGTCGATTTTATGGGTCAATTCTTGATTGATCTGTTCATATTTCAGGTAAAGCTTTTGGGCATTTTCGATATTCGTTTGTTCCAAATTCGCTTTGCTGGATACTCGGGTAGCCAAATAAGTAAGTACACCAGTAATGAGTGACGGCAAGACAACTGTTACGATCGATGTATCCATGATCCTCCCCCATTCTTTTTGATACGATTCATATCATCTGTTCCCAGTATAAAAGATATGATTCGTATCGTCAACTGATGTGATATTTTTTATATCAAATAATACAAAAATAGATACAAATTATATCCAACGTGCTATACTACAAAAAAGGAGGCGATCACTCATGCTTGGCGAACGGCTAAGAACACTCAGATTACGAACCAATCAAACCCAACAGCAGATCGCAGATCAGCTAGGGATCACCCGCGCAGCGTATTCGCATTTCGAAAATGATCGTAACGAACCCGATGGCGAGACCATCGTCAAACTCGCAGAGATTTTTCAAGTATCCACCGATTTTTTATTAGGCAGACAAGTCCCGGCAGGCTTTACTCCGCCCTCTGCAAAAGTTCAAACCGTTGCGGCCCATATTGATGATGACGTCACCGATGAGCAGATGGAAGATATCCTCAGCTATATTGAATTTATAAAACAGCGGCACGCCCAAAAGGAATGATGGAAATGGATAAAGTAGAAGAACTGATGGCCGCCTACCCAGACTTGCACTTTATTTTCGATAAAAATATGCCTGATGGTCAGCAAGGATTGTACATCGATCACCATATTTACTTGAACCCTGACCAATCACAAGAAGACCTCTTGAGCACCATCGGTGAAGAAATCGGTCATTATCTGACCAGTGCTGGCGACATTACCGCCCAAGACACCAACGAAAAGCGCAAACAAGAACGCAAAGCCCGCGACATTGGTTCTGCGATCGTGGTCACGCCCTATGATATCATCGCTTGTTTTGAAGAAGGCTGCAAAACATTGGCAGCATGCGCTGATTTTTTAGGGGTTCCCCCACAAACCTTCAAAGATGCGGTCACGTATTATGCTCGCCGCTTTGACGGTATCAAAACCGAAGAAAACTATACCTTGTTTTTCCATATCGACGGCACGATTGAAGTTGTCAAAACCTTTGGCAATCAAGGTTAAGCCTTTTTCACACAAAAACAGACGTTCCTTTTCTGCTGCTAAAGGCAGCGTTGACGGAACGTCTGTTTTTTATCCTTGCATGTTGACCCGCATCAATACACGGTTCGGTCGATAGTTTTCTGAGGATTGATGAACCAGCGCACCTTCCTCAAAACGATACAAATTGTATCCATAGCGTTCTTCAAAACGGACCATCCCATCGCCTTCATCTTCCCCGACAAACGACATACTTGCCACAGTATAGTAAGGGATCCCTGCGATCGTTCCCGTAAACGCATGATGGGTATGTCCACTGAGAATACAAGAGATTTGATACTGCTGCAATAATGCTACCAAACGATCGGCACCGGCCCATGCCGGCGTGCTTGCTTGATAAGGCAACAAATGATGGTGCGTCACAAAGGCGATCTTTTTCTCTTTGAGCTGAGCCAGCGTGGCTTGCAGCCATTCAAACTGTCGCTCATCTACGATACCGTCGGCATAGCCATAACAGGAGTTATCGAAAGTCACGATCGCCAATGTCTCCGTTTCATAGACTTGATTAAAAGGCGTATCACTGGCGGTTTCTACTGACTTACCTTGCCAGCCTTGGCGAAAATGCCGTTTGATATCGTGATTACCTAGCGTTACCACGAACGGCACTGAGCCAAATGCTTTTTCTAAATATCGCTTCAAAGAGGCATAATCGGCAGGCGCGCCATCTTCGGTCAAATCGCCACTGATCACCACCAAATCGATCGCCCCTCGCGCCTTGGCATCCTGGATACACTCTTCCAGAGGAATCAAGGGATTTTGCATGGCTGCCAGCATTCCTTGATACCCTTCTTCACAAGGCAGGTAACTTTCTCGAAAATGGATATCTGATATATGCAATATATTCATAGGTTTATCTCAATTTCTTTCTGATGATTCCAGTCAACTGGTCTAATAAGAAGACGGTCACAACGACGCCCAACAAAATAATACTTACCTTGCTCCAGGTTCTGGTTTGAATAGCAAAAATCAATGGTGCACCTATCCCGCCAGCACCGACTAATCCTAATGTTGCCGCACTGCGGACCGCAATTTCAAAATGATTCAATGCAAAGGAACTATAGATGGGTGCTAAGTAAGGGACCCGCACGAAAAACATCGTCTGCCAAAAGTTGGCACCAACTGCTTGCATCTCTTCCGTCAAGCGCTCATCCATGGCTTCCATTTCTTCGGTAAACAACTTGCCCAGCATACCGATCTGGTGGACACCGATCGCCATAACCCCAGCGAAAGGTCCCGGACCTACCACACGGACAAAAATAATCGCATAAACTAGCTCTGGAAATGCCCGCAAGATATTGCAGATCATTTTGCCGACCTTCGCGACCCACGGCGCAGAATCCCATAGGTTGGCGGCACTCAGCAAAGTCACCGGTATCGCACAGACTGTTGCGATCATCGTTCCTAGACAAGCGATGCCGATCGTCAGTAACAATAAGCTCCACAGATCTTCCCCGCTACCGTCGTAAAAGAAAGACCAGTCTGGCTGACTCAACCCTTGCAGGACATCTCTTCCCATCGCTAAGGAAAAAGTACTCAATCCGGAATAATCCAGCGTCGCTGCGGATAATACCAGTAAGATAGCAAAGAGTCCCCATAATAGCCAAGTCGTTTTCTTCACTTCTCTGATCATCATAGGAATGACCTCCTTACCCGCTCACTGAGAAAATCAACGATCGCTACCGTTAGCAAAATCGTCAAGATAATGATTGAGACCCGTTCATAATTCAATAATGCCAATGAGGCGTTCAGGATGACCCCGATCCCGCCGGCACCCACATACCCTAACACCGTCGAAGCTCGAACATTGACTTCAAAGGCATAAAAAGTATAGCTGGCAAACTGGCTGATGACTTGAGGTATGATCGCCCAAACAGTCACTTGAAATTTATTTGCCCCTACCGCCGCTGCTGCTTCGATTGGCGCAAAATCAATGGTTTCGATCGCTTGGAACATCAGCTGCGAAACCATACCAAAGGTAAAGACCGCGATGGTCAAAACACCAGTGGCTTCACCGATCCCAAAAATCGCTACGAACAATGCCGCCAACAATAGGTTGGGAATCGTCCGCACCAGCCCTAAGAGAAAACGCATCGGCACCGAGACCCAACGGCTTTCTGTCACGACTGTCGTCGCCAACAGACTCACCGGTATTGCTGCGACTACTCCTAAAACGGTGCCTAAAAAGGACATCTGCAATGTCTTGATCAAGGGCATCATCAGTTGCGGTAAATAACTAAAATCCGGATGCAAAAACCGAGCCATGAAAGCCGTCATCTGGCTGCGATTCGACCACACTTGGGCAAAATCAGCCCCCGTGATCCAGGCACTGCTTTGAAAAAAGAGCAGCAATAAAAGAACCAGCAGCAGGTGCTTGTACCAATTAAAATGAACTGTTTCTTTCAGTTTCATCGATTTCTCCTGCCTTTTCTTCAAAAATTGCTTTGCCATAGATTTGTTCTAAACGCTGATCTGTCAAAGCGGCTGCGTTGCCGTCAAAAACGATCGCACCTGCTTTTAAGGCAATGATCCTTGTCGCATACTGACGAGCCAAGGGAATCGAATGCAGATTGATGACAATCGTTTTGCCCATTTCTTGATTGATCTTCTTCAGATCCTCCATCACTTTCTCTGTCGTGATGGGATCTAGTGATGCCACGGGTTCATCAGCTAAAATCACCGGCGCTTGTTGGACCAAGGCACGGGCGATGGATACTCGCTGCTGTTGACCACCACTCAACTGGTCGCTTCTCGTTTGCAGTTTGTCTGACAAGCCGACAGTCGCTAGCGCTTCTTTCGTTCTTTCGTAGTCCTCTTTCGTAAACAACCCTAAAATACTTTTCCAGGTCCCGTAATACCCCAAACGACCAGATAGCACATTCTTTTGGACAGTACTACGTTTGACCAAATTGAAGCTTTGGGAGATCAATCCGATTTGTCGACGAATCAAGCGCAATTCTTTTTTATTGGCTTTCGTAACTGATTTGCCATCTACCTGGATATCTCCTTCAGTGATTGGCACTAAGCGATTGATCGAGCGTAAAAAGGTACTCTTACCAGCACCACTCAAACCAATGATTGCCACAAATTCTCCTTGTTCAATCGTTACATCTATGTTCTGTAATCCTTTGACCCCATTTGGGTAGACTTTGGATACATTCTCAAAAGTTATCATCTGTTTTCTCCATTATGTAGGGACCGCGGCAAAGTTTCCCCAATCGGTCACGGTCTATCTCACTAAAAAATGCACTGATATTGCGTATTCCACCTATTCCCCTAGTAAATCGCTGCACATCTCCGTGTCCCGTTATCCTTCTACCGCAATCCCTGATTTTTTACTCTGCTGCTCGTTGTGTATAATCGCGAATGGTATCGTAAGCAGAATCAGCTGCTTCTTCATACCCTTGGTGTCCCCACAAGCTCATTGCTTCGGCACCCTCTTCATCGTCTGCCATATTCAAGAACACTTCTTTGATCTGCTCTTTAAGTTCAGCGTCCATCATCGGTTGAACGGCAATGGCGTCATTCGGGATGTCCCCTTCGGTTAAGTAAAGAACTTTTAGATCTTCGAATAAATCGTTATCTGGGAAGCTTGAAGCAAAGACATTCCGTGCCCCTTGAAACACAAAGGCGGCATCCATCTGACCATTCAAGACTGCAGTGATCTCACTTGGAATATCGTTCACCGTCGTTAATGTAGCATCCGTCGTTGGATCAACTCCTGCATCTTTCAACTCGGCAACTGGGTAAATATAGCCGCTGGCAGAGTTCGGACTCAATGTAGCGATTTTTTTCCCTTTTAAGTCCGTCAATTCTGTCATATCGCTATCCGCACGTACCAAGATCTCCCCTTTGAAGGTATTGGTTTTTTCCCCTTCCAATGGCAAGCCGGTCTCTGGATCATAAGCACCTAATTGAGAAGTCAAAATCGCTTCAGCTGCATCCATGTCTTTGGCTTGAACATAAGCGGCTGGCGGCATGATCCCTAAATCAACTTGTCCAGAAGCCATCGCTTCTACGATCGTCGAATAATCCGTTGCTAACGTTACTTCTACTTCACGGTCTAATTTTTTTGATAAATACTCAGCAAACGGTTTTGCTTTGGCTTGCATCGAGCCGTCATTATTGGTCGGTACGAATTGTACCACCAGCTTTTCTTTTTCGGCTGCGGCACTGCTGTCGCTGCTGCTGCTCCCATTCCCACAGCCGGTCAATGCTGCAACTAACGCAATTCCTAACATTCCTTTAACAATTCGTTTCAATGGCATTTTTTCTCCTCCTAATGGTTTGAAGCTTTCTTACATTCAAATCATACCAAGTATCCCTTCAAAATGAAGTGACACATGTCCTATTTTACCTTATTTTTACATACAATTTACATTAGATTTTATTTATCGTTCGTGTTGAGTCAAAAGGGGAACTAAGCTATACTTAAAGAAAACCATTCAGGAGTGGCTGATTTCCATGAAAAAAATCGATGATACCGCACGCCTCAGTAATTACATTGACACATACGATCTGCAATCTTATATGGACAATGATTTGTTAGCGATGGCCACTTTGCATTCCTTTGAAAAAGAAGAGCACCTGATTCGAACGGGTACGCCTTCTGAATACTTGTATTTTCTCGTAGAAGGAACCGTGATGGTCTATTCTTTCTCTTCGGATACCCAAACGATTTGTATTGATTACGCCAAGCCGGCTGCACCTTTGGGAGAAGCTTCCTCTTTATGGGAACTCTTGCCAAAAAGCAGTGTCAAAGCCGCTTCTGCTTGCGTCTGCGTCTGCATCCCTTTGAATCGCTACCGCAGCACCTTGCAACAAGACGTCCGCTTTTTGCAAACCATCTGTCAGTTGCTCAGTTCCCGCTTGAATTCGGGGATCAACTTAGCGAATTCATTGACGGAACCTGTAGAGACACGGTTGGCCAAATTTATTCTTGCCCATCAAGAAAATCAACACTTCTCCTTTCAGTTGACCACCTGTGCCGCAATCTTGAATGTCAGCTATCGCCACCTGCTGCGAACCTTTACCAGCTTTCGAGAAGACAAGCTGATCGAAAAACAAAAACAAGGCTATGCGATTCTCGATTTCCCCGCTTTAGAGTCGCTTGCCGAAAATTTAAGCCATGTATAAGGAGCAGTCCCGAATAATGTTCGGGTTTTCCCTTAGCACTCGTTTCGGACGTTGGTCTTGCCCTTAACTAGCGCTGTGACAAGCGTTTGCTACCATGTCAGGCAAGCGAGAAGGGCAACTGCGCCTTATTTTCTTACAAAAAACCCGATCCTTGCTGATATTCAGTCGAGGATCGGGTTTCTTTTGCTTATTTGACGATGGCTAAGAAGTCTTCTCCTTGCAAGACATCGGTTTGGTTCATATCCATCACATCTAAATATTGCGGGGTATTCGTCACAACGATTGGTGTGATCGTGGATAAGCCGGCTGCTTTTATCGTATCTAGATCAAACTTCACCAACAAATCACCGCGTTTGACTTGATCGTCTTGTTTAATAAAGACCTCAAAGCCTTTGCCATCTAGTTCCACGGTATCCATACCAATATGCATCAAGACTTCTGCTCCATCCGTGGTGGTCAAACCAACGGCATGGCCGGTAGGAAAGAGCGTCGTGATGGTGCCATCTGCCGGCGCATACAAAGCCCCGATGGTCGGTTCGATGGCGATGCCTTTTCCTAATGCACCAGAAGAAAAGACTTGGTCTTTGACTTCTTCTAATGGAACCACTTTGCCTTCTAACGGACTGCTGAGGATCACACGTTCTTTAGACGAACTCTCTGTGGGTGTAACTGGCTCTTTTGCCGGTGCTGCACTGGCATCGGTTGCTGGCTGATCTTCAAAACGTAAGAAGAAGGTCAAGACAAACGCGGCGCCAAAAGCGATAGCCGTGCCGATGGAAGCTGCGATCAGACCACTTAGATCTTTCGTATCTTGTGGGATAAAGGACGGCAGACTTAGTAAGCTGACTAACCCAAAGGTATAGTTTTCGACTTGGCTGAAGCCGATGAAGGCTCCCCCAATGGCACCACTGATACACGCGGCGATAAATGGTTTTTTCAAAGGCAAGGTCACCCCATACACCGTCGGTTCTGTGATCCCAAAAATTGAGGTGATCGTTGAAGAAAGGGCCAACCCTTTCAATTTCACATTTTTTGTCATAAAGAATACTGCTAGCGCTGCACCCCCTTGAGAAAGGACAGCTGGCAACAGCATCGGCACCATCGTATCGACACCGGTTTGACTGAGATTCAACATCATGATCGGTACAAAGCCCCAGTGCATGCCAAACATCACAAAGACTTGCCATAAACCACCCATGACAGCCCCGGCGATCAGTGGGCTAAAGTGGTAAATGCTGTCGTAAGCACTACCTAACAAGTTTCCTAAAATCGTTCCTAGTGGACCGACGACAATAAAGGTCAATGGCGCCATGATCAAGAAGACCGCTAAAGGTACACAGATGATCTGTAAGAAGCTAGGAATGACTTTTTTAAAGAAACGCTCCACATAGCTTTGCAAAAAGACCGCTAAAATAATCGGAATGACGGAAGACGTATAAGCACTCGCACCAATAATGACCGGTAAACCTAGGAAACTCAACGTTTGCCCAGCCAAAGCGGTAATGTCTGGATGAACCAACGCCATCGCTAAGGAAACCGCTAGAAATTCATTGGTACGAAACTTCTTCGCTGCAGTAAAAGCCAACATCACTGGTAAATAGGTAAACAGCCCATCGGCAATCGCATACAATACGGTGTAGACCCCAGAATCAGCCGCCAACCAATTCAAGGTGACTGCCAGCGTCAAGAATCCTTTTAAGACCCCAGCACCTGCCATTGCGCCTAAAAACGGCGTAAAGATCGACGAAATAATATCCACCAGTTGATTCAACAAATTGCCTTTGTCGCCTTTGCTGTCTGCTTCGCCATCAAAGTTCGCTACTCCATTCAATTCACGGTAAACGTCACTGACATGACTGCCGATCACCACTTGGTATTGTCCGCCGCTTTGAACAACTTGGATCACATCGTCGTCTTGATTCAAGCGTGCCGTATCCGCTTTGTTCTCATCTTTTAATTTGAAACGCAAGCGGGTCGCACAATGCACCACGCTGTTGACATTTTCTTTGCCGCCCACCGCATCAAGGACGCGAACGGCAATTTCTTTATTTGAACTCATTTTTTCAACACTCCTTTTTTTAATAAAAAAACCCAGATTGAAAAAACGACCGTCTAACGAGTTTTTTTCTCGCTGACTGTTGTCTTTTCAATCTGGGTATTGCCTGCCTGACAGTAACAATCCGTTAATGATTGAATGTTAATTGGTTTGATCATTGACGACACGTTCGATATGGATCGTTAAGTAGATCATTTCTGATTCACCAATCGATTTGTCGTAGGTTTTGATCAAATATTCGTTGATCCGTTGGACCGTTTGAAACGCTTTAGGGTACTTCGATTGCACAAGGGCAAATAAAAATTCATCTTTTTCCCCCGAAAGTTCATCGCTTAAATAGCGCTGCGCAAAATACTGCAAATGCGTGGTGATCCTTTGATAATTCAAGGAATCTGGGTTAAAGACTCGTCCATAAAAGCGACTGATGATCGCCAGTACGTCACGTACGATCTCTACCGCTTGCATCGTGGTTTCCATCGTACCATTGGCTTGTTCGCTATTGACGATATGAAAGGCGATAAAGCCAATTTCCGATTCCGGCAATGAAATCCCGAAGACTTTTTCAAAATAAGCAACGGCATCTGCTGCAACCGCATACTCTTTCGGATAAAATTTTCGGGTCTCAAACAACAATGGATTCGGCAGCTCAATGCCTTCACGTGCCCGAACCAGCGCATAATGGATATGATCGGTCAGTGTCAAATAAATATTTGGCGACAGCTCGATCCCCAAGGATGCTTCCGCATCATCCACCACCTGCTTGACGGCTTCGACTTCTTCCACAGGAATGTCTGAAAACAATTGCTGAAACTGATTTGCGGTAAACGTATCCTTTAACACAAATTCTTTTTCGACAAAGGCTTCATCCACTGGATCGCCGACCTTCTTCTTAAACGCAATGCCACGACCCATATAGATCACTTCCTGACCGGCATCATTGGTCGAGATGACGACATTATTATTTAATATTTTCCCAATAACCATCGTTTTCCCTCACTCCAAAATAAAAAAACCTAGAATCTCCCCATTAGCGCGCTACGGTCAATTCTGGTTTTGCCTGCCGAACAGTAACAATCCTTGTAACTGAAAGAATAATAACACACCCCTGTGGCAGATGCAACCCTTTTCAATCAGAATTTCTGCAACGTGCTTTTCCTTTGTTATACCATTGAACAATTCTCCTTGCAACATCCTTCACTATCTAAATTGAGTTGTTTTTTAATCAAAAAAGGAACGGCCCAGTTGCAGCCATTCCTGATCTATCAGAGTTGCTTTCTTTGCTGTCCCATGCGCCGCTCTTTCATCGCCGTGCCTAACGTACCATAGGTGAAGACCGCGATCCCCAGCCAAATAAACGCAAAGGCGGAAAATTGGGCCAGTGAATAGGTTTCGTGAAACAAAAAGATGGCCAACAAAAGCATGATCGTCGGATTGACGTATTGAATAAACCCAAGCGTAATGTAAGAAACATTTTTCGCGGCTTCCGCAAACAGCAACAGCGGAATAGCCGTCACGATCCCGGCACCCATCAATAAGAGATTGGTTTGCAAGGGATAATTCATAAAGCCGACGGTTGAAAACCCTAAAATATACACGAGCGCAAAGGGAAAAATCACCATCGTCTCGATCGTTAACCCAGTAACCGAACTAATAGGGATTCTTTTTTTGATCAAGCCATACGTACTAAAGGAAAAGGCCATGATCAGCGAGGCATAAGGAATCGTTCCTGTTTGGATCGATAATAAGATTACCCCGATACTTGCCAGCAGACACGCCAGCATGCCAGTACGACTAAGACGTTCCTTCAAAAAAACGGTTGCTAACAAGACATTGACTAGCGGATTGATGTAATAGCCTAAGCTGGCTTGCATCACGTGGCCCGCACTCACCGCGAAGATAAAAGTGAACCAGTTGATGGAAATCAGCACAGACGCTAAAACGATCAGTCCAGCAAATGCTTTGTTCTTCCACAGCAGACGCGCTTCTTGTAAAAATTGCGTTTTCTTCCCGGAAAGCACGATAAACAACACCATAAAAACAAAGGACCACAAGATTCGGTAGCACATCGTTGCTAACGGCGAAACCCCAACGATTATTTTCCAATATAGTGTGACCAAGCCCCACAAGACATAGGCAGACAACCCAAAATAAACGCCTTTATTCTTCATTTTCTCCCTGATTTTTTTCCATGAAAGCAAGTCTTTCCTGAAAAAAAATACTCCTCCTAAACCATAAGTTATCTTATTATATCGAATTTTTTGGTTTTTCATAGAGTTTCATGAAATAAATCAAGAACATCTGCCATTGGGCGGTTCCAACGCGTATAGCTCTTTCTCCATGCACAGAATTTTTTTAGCATATTGCTGTCCATATAAACTGAGCTTCATTCGCAAGCAGACGACCAGTTGGGTTTTTCTTAGGAACGAAACAATGTCCCCTCTCTGATTAACTCCTTAGAGAAGGGACCCAACTTTTTATCTTCTAGGGAAATTTACTTAGCAACAGCTGTCTGCACTTCCTTAAAACGAAAAACTTTAGAAATCTCACTAACGATCAGCGGAATCAGTGATAACAAGATGACAATCGTCCATTCAACGCCTGTCAGGCTTTGCACCTTGAAAATATCTTGCAGGAATGGAATAAACAATACAGCTAATTGCAAGACCAAGCTGACCAGAAATGCTTTATTCATTGCACTATTTGAGAAAATTCCAATTCGGAAGATAGAGCGTGTTTCACTGCGAACAGCAAAAGCTCGCGTCAGTTCACCAAAAACTAAAGTGGCAAAAGCCATTGTATTTGCCGTACCATCTGCGATGGTTGGATCAGACAAGACATATTCTCCCAGCCAGTAAGCAGCTAATGTGATTGCCCCTACCAACACACCGTAAAAAATCATATTTGCGGCAAAACCGTCTGCAAAAATACTTTTTCGGGAATCTCGTGGTTTTTGTTGCATGACACCTGGCTCAACGGGCTCCATCCCTAAGGCTAATGCAGGGAGTGAGTCTGTGACAAGATTCAACCAAAGCAGTTGGATCGCAACTAGCGGCATTTGATGGAAATTGAGTGCGGTAGCAACAAAGATCGTGATGATTTCCCCAATATTACAACTCAGCAGATATTGGATAGACTTTTTAATGTTGGCATAAATCCCTCGCCCTTGTTCTACTGCATGAACGATCGTGGCAAAATTGTCATCCGTCAAGATCATATCGGCTGCACCTTTAGCTACATCGGTTCCTGTGATTCCCATCGCACAGCCGATATCCGCAGCTTTTAGTGCTGGGGCATCATTCACCCCGTCGCCTGTCATCGCAACGACCATTCCTTTTGCTTGCCAAGCCTTGACAATCCGCATCTTATGTTCCGGCGAAACCCGTGCATAAACAGAATAGTTGCCTACTTCTTCCTCCAAAATCTCTTGCGGGACCAGATCCAGCTCTGTACCCGTCATCGCTCGATCGCCTGGTCGATAAATAGCTAATTCTTTGGCGATCGCAACCGCCGTCAACTTGTGATCCCCTGTGATCATGACTGGTCGGATTCCCGCCTCATAACACTGTGCGACTGCTTCTTTGACTTCTTGACGCGGAGGATCAATCATTCCTGCTAAACCAACAAAAGTCAGCTCACTTTCGATGTCCTCTGTCTTTAAATCTTGTGGAATTTCAGCGATATCTTTGTAAGCAGCCCCTAGAACTCGTAAAGCTTTTGATGCCATCTCAGCATTCTTCGCAGATATTTGTTCCGCGTCTGTCTCTGAAAGTAGACATCGATTCAGCAAAACATCAGGGGCACCTTTCACCATTACCCGAAAGCCCTGTTCTGTTTGATGGATGGTGCTCATCAATTTACGCTCTGAATCGAAAGGGATTTCTGCCCTTCGCGGAAATTTTGCTTCCAGTTCATTTTTGTCCAGCTTTTCTTCATAGGCTTTCGTTACAAAAGCTGTTTCGGTAGGATCCCCGGATACTTGAAATTCACTAGAACCGCTGCTGACTAGTTTAGAGTCATTGCACAGTGCCCCGATCGTCAACAACCTGTCGACTGTATGGTCATCATAAAGGAAAGTTTCTACGATCGTCATTTTGTTTTGGGTCAATGTCCCGGTCTTATCACTGCAGATCACTGAAGCTGCACCAAGGGTCTCAACTGCCGGCAGTTTTTTAACGATTGCGTGTCGCTTGACTAGCCGCTGCACACCTAGCGCCAAAACAATCGTTACAATTGCAGCCAATCCTTCCGGAATCGCAGCTACCCCCAGCGAGACTGCCATCATAAAAATATCCAAAATCGGGCGACCGTACAAGATCCCGACAATAAACATTAAAATGCAGATTCCTAAACAGATCATCGATAGCAGTTTTGAGATTTCAGCCATTTTACGCTGTAACGGAGTGATGTTCTCGTCTTCGGAGATCAGTAAGTTCGCGATTCTTCCGACCTCTGTTTTCATCCCCGTATTCGTTACTACGCACACAGCACGGCCATTTGTAATAACCGTTGAGGAAATCAGCATGTTTTTGCGATCAGCTAGAACCGTCTCTTGCGGCAGTCCTTCCAGCGCTTTTTTATTAACAGGAACAGATTCCCCCGTCATAGCTGACTCATCTGCCTTTAAGTTCGCTGCTGAAAGGATTCTGACATCTGCCGGTACCAAGTCTCCGGCTTCCAACTCAATAATATCTCCCGGCACTAGTGATGCGGTATCTACTTGTTCTCGTTTTCCGTCCCGAATCACTTTTGCTAATGGTGCTGACATCTTTTGCAAAGCCTCTAAAGATTTATTGGCATTATTTTCTTGCGAAATCGAAATGATGGCATTGATCACAACAATCAGCAATATGATCACTGACTCGATCCAATCTTCAAATCCGCTAGCAGCATAGGATAAAAATGCTGCAATCAACAAAACGATGATCATCGGATCTTTTAATTGATCGATCACTTTTTTTAATAGACTATCGCCCTTTTTGGCTTCTAATTCATTTCTGCCGAAAGACTGCAGCCGCTGTTGCGCTTCTTGAGTGGATAATCCAGTTTTTTCATTGGTATCCAATGCACGCAAAACTTCTTCTTTCCTTTGAGTAAACCATAAGTCCATTGTCTTCAACTCCTCTTTGATTACCGCTGTTTCCTTTCTTTTTCGGCCGCCCTACTTTGAACTTATTAAAAAACGTCATAGCAGAATGTAGATTCAGCCTGCTATGACTTTCACTTGACCAGAAAAGAAAATCGAAAAAGAACGTCTTATTTTCTTAAAATGTGGATAGCAAATCCACCAAACTCATCTGCTAAATAAATATTTTTCAGTTTGTTTTCTTCATCGTAGGCTGCTGTATCCATATTAAACACCAGGCCTTTTGCTTCAAGTTCCGCAACAGCACTCTCCAAATCAGCTGTACGCATGGCGATATGACCGTTTGTTCCTAAAAAAGGTGCCTTCATACATTCAAAATAATCGCCAGCAAACTCTGATTTTTGTCCATGACGGGGGATCAGATTAAAAATCATGCTCAGTTGTTTCGCAAGCTCTTGTGCTTGTGTTTCATTTGCAGTATTGATACCGATGTGCTCTAATTCAAAATTATTTTCCATTTTCTACACCTCATTCAAAGTAGTTTTTTGCCCTCTTACATTGGGAACATTAAGATCGATCCGACAGTCAAGAAGACCAGTCGAATAAAGTATTGCGGAACGGTAAACTTCCAAAATTGAACCGCCGTGTACTTTCCAGTACCTAATATCATCGCCGGCATACCATCAATCGGTAAGAAATGGCCACACCAGCCAGAGATGACGATAGCACAAGCAGCAGCAGTCGGATCCAATCCTAAACTTGTACAAGTAGCAATTGCCAACGGCGTAAAGACGTAAACCGTACCGATTGTCGAACCCGTCAACGTCGCTAATAGACTGGTTAGAACACAAAAGGCAAAAATCATCACGAAAGGGTTCACGTTTGTACCCAGCATATCTGCTACAGTCGTTCCGACTAAATTCGTTAAACCAGTACTTCCCAGAGCATCAGCAACACCGATGACCCCCGCAGACATTAAGATGATTGGCGCACTGATCGCATCTCGAATTTCTTTGAAATCCAAAACACCGATCAGTAAAATCACTGCAACGGATAGACCGGCCATCGCATACCCTGCATCCCCAATTTGACTTTGCAACAGCATACCAACAACAGCAAACACAAATACACCATAGGTAGTCAATTCTTTCCATCGTGGCAGTTGCGAAGCAGGTACCTGCCCATCATTTGACACCACTGCTTGCGAGTCTTCTGATGTCGGATGGTCAGGAAGAAACTTATATTGGATGATACAGTTGAGTAAGAAGCCGATCGACAAAAATAAATTGACAATTGCAAATTTAAAGACAGAAACTTCCGCCATGATCCCTGCAGCATTTAACACAGCAATGACGATGCCATACTGCAACGCTGTATTAAAAGGAATCAAGGGGTGATTAGTAGCAAAACCGGCAGTCATAATGACTTTTGACGGCGGCAATTTTTTTGAATAGGGCAACGTGGACAACAACCCCAATGTCAGTACATAATACGCAGTTGATCCCGTCCCAAACAAACTGCCACCTAACATCACGACAAGAATGATCAAAAGATAGGATTTGAAGCCGCCTTTGTTGGCCATGGAAAACATCGCTTTTTTAAAGACGACGATGAAGCTAGTCTTCTCCAATGCGGCGATGATGGCCATAAACTCCGCCAACATGATGATCGTTGAATTTGAGAAACCCGCAAAGGCACCTTTGATATCTGTAATACCGAAAATAACTAATAATAAACAAGCAAATAAGGGCGCCGCCCCGAAGGGAATTTTTTCAATCATGATCAAAATAATCATGACTACGGTAATAGCTAGTGCAGTCATCATTTGAATAGTCATAACATCCTCCTAATTTTTAATTTTGCTGCAAGCTGTCGGATAAGCGGCTGATTCGTCCGCCTATCCATCATGCTTACGTTTGCAGCTAAGAGCTGCCGTTTTACGCCTGTTAACACAGACCTTTTTCTTTGTCTTCTGCTAATACTTTTTTCAATGCAGCGATCCCTTCGTCTGGGATCTGATTGAATGGTGCTCGGCATTTTCCGACATTGCTACCAAGTAAAGCAGTGGCTGTTTTGACAATCGTATTCGGGTTGCCATATTTGAAGCAGTTTCTGAAGTTTTGAATGCGTTCATTTGCAGTTTTCGCCTCTTCAATCTTCCCTTCTACAAAAAGATCGTAGATAGAAGCCATTGTCTTCGGATACACATTCGCGCATCCAGCGATGCCACCGGTTCCGCCTGCTAATAACGTCCAGATAATCAGCTGATCATTCCCCGACAACGTATAAAACGTTCCGTTTGTTTTTGCTTTACCAGCTTCGATATAACCTAGAATATTAGCAAAATTCCCACTAGAATCTTTGGCACCAATGATGTTGTCAATTTGTGCCAAACGGGCAACGGTGGCTGGAGCAATGGCATTTCCCGTCCGAGCTGGAATGTTATACAGGACGATTGGCAAATCTACAGCTTCAGCAACCGTCTTGTAATGGGTATAGATTTCTTCTTGGCTGGCTGCTGCAAAACTTGGTGTAATGATCGATAAAACATCTGCTCCAACAGCTTGCGCCATCTTGCTCTGTTCAATCGTTTCTTTCGTAGAAATCGCGCCGGAACCAGCGTAGATTGGTACCCGACCGGCAGCTTGGTCTACAACGACTTCTAATACCTGCTTTTTCTCCTCTGCAGATAAGATGTAACCTTCGCCGTTTGTTCCAAACGGGAAGATGCCATGAATTCCGTTGTCGATCATTCGATCTACTTGATGACGCAACTCCTCAAAGTTGATACTCTCATCTTCGTACATAGGTGTTAGGATAGGGCTGATAATTCCTTTTAATTCAATTGATTTCATTGTGATTACTCCTTTTCTTCCTTCAGAATACGTTTTCATTTGAATAGATTGGCTGATAGATGCTTTGCTTGATGATTGGCAACAGCCTAAGACACCTCTATCGTCAACTACTTGCCTCCTCAACCCCTTCACCGGAGGTCGGATTATACACCCCCATCATTTCCCGCTTTTCTCCGAATAGATCTTTAGGAGTAAACCGAATATATTTTACGCAAAGTCGATTTCGATAGGCATAGACTAGATGTAAAAGCCCTTCTTTGTCTTGATAGATCGTTGGGTATTCATATTGTGAATTATTGGTTTTGTTTTCCGTCCCAATATATCCCTCTGCGGCTTCAAAAATCCGGCCAATCGGCCATGTTTTGCCAACGTCTTCACTTACAGAGACAGCCACTGGATTGCGCAGTCCCGGCCAAGCAACTTTACCAAAAGTCGCATTTGGCGCAGAATTAAGATTGTACGCCAATGCAATCTCCCCGCTAGCCAGTTTGATCGCACTAACACTTGCATTATTATTCGGTAGTCCTGTGGCCGCAGGCACGCACCAACTATCACCAAAATCAAAGGACTCACTAATATACACAAAATCGGCAAATCGACTCCGCATAAACGCTGCCAAATGTCCCGGTTCTACCTCTACGACGTTGGCATGGACGCGTCCGCTGCTATCCGGCATTCGTACAGCCCGCCATGTTTTTCCTTGGTCGTCCGATACTTGAAATTCTGTTGGATCATTCGTCAAACCTTCGGCAGAATCTTCACACAGCCAAGTGCTGTATATCCAGCGGCCATTACTCAAAATTTGGATCCCTTGTCGACCAAAGGTGCCTTCTTTCTCAAATAAAACCTCGGGCTCTCCCCAAGTTTGCCCTTCATCATCTGACTTTTGGACCATGATGATCGAAGTAAACTGCATATTGTCTTTACCTTCTTGTCGGCTGAGTTGAGAGGTATAAATCAGCCAGATCTTTCCATCTGGTGCGCGGAAAAAAGAAGGATTTTGTTCGCTTCGGTCGATACCTTTCGAAACAGTGATTGGATCAGACCATTTTTGAGTCGTGGGCTCTAATTTAGAGACCACGATCGAGATATCCCCACTTCCTTCAAAGCTGCCAGCAAACCACGCACACAGCATCCCGTTATCTACGGTTTCGATCAAAGCCGGCGCATGAGCCGTATTGTTGCCGCCGGTAGGAATCAGCCCAAAATCAATATTTAGAAATGCATCTCGGTACATGATCCCATTCGGCTCAGATTGACGAACTTGTTCTAGTTGAATCACCATAATTCTCCCCTTTGTTTTTGTTTATTTTGAATTGTTTGTCCTATTATTTAGTATGCTCAGCCAGGCGAATCGCATAGTCGATGGCATTTTCTAAGCTGGATTCGCTGGCAGTCCACTTGCCAGCTTGGTCGAAGGCAGTCCCATGATCTACCGACGTTCGGATAATCGGAAGATTCAAGGTGATATTGACCCCTTCTACTGCTTGCCAAGTTTGTGCCTCTTGATCATAAACGAACCCTAATAATTTCAATGGAATATGTCCTTGATCGTGATACATCGCTACAACAATGTCATACATCCCCCCATTGGCTTTTGAAAAAAGTGTATCCGCTGGCAGTGAACCGGAAACATTGATACCTTCTGCTTTAGCTGCTTCAACAGCAGGATTGATTTCCTCGATTTCTTCCCGACCAAACAAGCCATTTTCTCCGCAATGAGGGTTTAACCCAGCAACAGCGACCCTCGGGTTTTCAATACCCAAATCTTTGCAAGCTTTGTCTGCGATACGGATCACATCCAATACACGCTGTTTCGTTGCACGATCGCAAGCTTCCCGCAAAGAAACATGTGTTGATACGTGAACGACTCGCAGATTCCCATCTGCCAGCATCATCGTGTACTTGTCTGTATCTGTCAGGTCTGCATAGATTTCTGTGTGTCCAGCATAATGGTGTCCGGCTGCATTCATCGCTTCTTTATTCAGAGGATTAGTCACTGTGGCATCAATCTCTCCGGCTAATGCTAGCTCAATGACTTTCTTGACGTATTGAAAGGCGGCATCACCGCCAGTCTTTGATACCTCGCCAATAAGAAAACTGGCCATATCTACCTTTTTCAAATCAATCAAATCAATTGTGCCGAAGGTATACCTTCCTTCTTTGGGCCGCTCGATGGAATTTACTTTTAGTGCTAGTTCCGGATGCTTTGCTAAATAATAGTCAACAACACTCCGATCCCCCACTAACAATGGTCGGCAATGATCGTAAAGGGCCGGTTTTGCAAAAGCTTTAAGAGAAATCTCAGGTCCGATTCCAGCAGGATCCCCCATAGTAATGCCGATAATTTTCTTCATAATACTCATCCTCCTTTCCAACACTGACTTATAAGATTTGCTGATAGATCGCTCGAGCATCATCAGGTGTCACTTCCCGTTTGTTATTGACAAGCAGACGGGTAACTTCCATACCAGCTGCCACTAAACCTTCCAAGTCTTCTTCTGGCACATGGAAGGTTTTTAGGCTTGTCGGGATCTCTAAGATGCGAACGATGTTTTCTAATCTGTTAATCATGAACGCTGATTTTTCATCGATAGAGAGGGTTTGATCCCCATCATGAATCACGCGATCGTAGGCATCAGCCAACAATTCTTTGATAGCAGGTTTATTAAATTTCATCACTGGTGTTAACAGGATCGCATTGGACACTCCATGGGCAATATGATACTTTCCGCCCAACGGATAAGACAGCGCATGGACAGCTGTCGTACCAGACGCCGTGATCGCAACACCGGCGTAAAAGGAGCCTAACAGCATACTGCGCTTAGCTTCAAGCGCTTCTGGATTTGTACAGGCTTCAATGATATGATTCATAATCAAGTCTAGAGCCTCTAGGGCAAAGGTGTCGCTGATTGGATTGGCTTTTGCTGAGGTAAAACATTCGATCGCATGACATAACGCATCCACACCGGTAGCTGCGGCAATTGGTTTGGGTAAATCCTTGATCATTCGACCATCTAGCAGAACAAAATCAGCAATCATTTCCGGATTGACAATCCCGATCTTTAAGTTTTTTTCTGGTACACCGACAATGGCGTTCGGTGTTGCTTCTGCACCCGTTCCGGCCGTCGAAGGAATCATCAAACTTCTCACGTGTTTTTTAGCCGCTAGCGGATCATCCAACAAATCTTTGATGGTATACTCATCTGTTGCTGAAATCGAAGCAAGTTTTGCTACATCCATGACCGAACCACCGCCGACAGCAACAATAAAGTCCGCTTGCTCATTTTTGAAAGCATCAACCATCGCTTGGGCTTCGTGATAATTAGGTTCTGCTGGAATATCTGAAAGAATTGTATACTCAATTCCAGCTTCTTCGATTAGTTGAATCGGCAAATCGATTAATCCCAAAGCGAGAAGGCTTTTATCAGTAAACAGAACGATTTTACGGACCCCGCTATTGATAATCGGTTTCAGCTGTTCGATTGCATGTTCACCTGCAAAAATCGTTTTAGGCATTTTTAAACTGTAATCTGTTAACATTTCAATTCCTCCTTGATTGTTTCGTACTGCTTGATTTCTTCAAATAATGTTTCTGAGCCAAACCCACCGGATTTTGTAATCACCTGCATTTCTTTGTTATTCCACTCAACTACAGACAAAACCACGCCAGGTTTGAGTTCTACCAAAGGTTTGATACCGGTCACACCTAAAACCCTCATCGTTTGATATAAGGTGTCTCCACCTGTAAATAGAAATGTGTTTTTGTGTTGCTGAGACCAAAGTGTTTTTGTCAATTTCCCCAGTGCCTCTCCTATGCGAAAGCGGCACTCCTTTGCAGTCAGTCCCAGCTCTTTGCTAAGCGTAAGAAGCTCGGCAGTCGTTTGATCGCTGCAGGTATCAAAAACGACCAGGGATTCCTTTTTCAACAGCTCATGATAGGCGCTCACCTCTTGCCGTCCCACTTCTTTCTCCCAATAGGTATCATCCAACAATTGCTTTGCCGACAAAGAAATGCGTGGGGAGCGCTTTTGCGCATAAGCAATCTGCTTCTTCGTTATAGGGTTCACACTGCCGCAGATGACCACGATCGGTTTTTCAAGCTGCAACTGGACTTTACTCCCTTCTGGAAACAGTTCATGTGCTAAAGTCTTTGCAAACCCAGCACATCCGACTGTCAGTCCCAGAAGTTTTTTTTCTTTCAGCTGTCTGCCATGTTTTGCCAGCATCTCGTCTGTCTGGGCATCAAAGACTGCTACACCAATGTTTGGCAATCGATCATTTTGTACCAGTACTGCTTCGATGTCAGCTTCCGTCTTTAATCGTTGTATCACACTACTTTCTATTACTGGTTCATATGGGTCATCTGCAAAAACACTTTCTGTAACCAAGACATCATCAATATATAAATGACCATCGATCAACACTCGATTCATTTCGGGGTACGCAGGCAAAAACGGGATGACCGCTTGCTTATGCGTATCTATCATTGCTTTTATCTCAGCACTGATATTTCCTCTCAATGCCGAATCTACTTTTTTATAGATATAGGGAATTCCAGCAGCTTGTGCCTCTTCTAGAATGGCTTTGGTTTTTTCGTAAGCCGTGTCAAAGTTTAAGTGCCTGCTCTCTGTGTTAAGAACCAGCACCTCCATCTCATGCGGAATCTCCTCATAATGAACAACTGCTTCCGTCGAGACCAAAGTTTGAATACCCTGTCTAGAAAATTGAACCCCAGTATCAAGCGCTCCTGTAAAGTCGTCTGCAATAACTAACAACTTTAACATCTACTCACCACCTCGGACTTCTTGGTTTGATTATAGCGACAAAAAATAAGCGGTTACATTCTAAAAAAAAGAAAAATCGTTTAATTTCGAAACAGTTTAAATGAAAACGAATACTTAATCGTTTTTCTGTGTTATTATCGTTTACAAATGAAACACTATTGAAGGTGAAGAAAATGAAGAGGAAAATTTTAGGAATCGCACCTTATGAAGAATTAAATTATTCAATGACTATTATTGGTGAGCAATACCCTGAAGTTGAGACGACTATTTATACGGCCGATTTGGTGGAAGGGCAAAAATTGGCAACGCAACTTTGCAATGATGGATATGATGCGATCATTTCTCGCGGTGGGACTGCCAAACTAATCCGAAGAGTGGTTTCTTTGCCAGTAATTGATGTCTCGCTATCGATTTACGATGTTCATAGTGCCATTCGCTTGGCCGAAAATTACACAGACAACTTCGTCATTGTCGGCTACCCTAGTATTACTGAAAAAGCGCACTTACTTTGCGATCTCTTAGGTTTGAACATTGAAATCTATACCATCGACGAGGATATCAATGCTCACGAGATGCTCGATTCATTGGCAGAAAAAAAATATGAATTGATTTTATGCGATGCAATTACGAATCGTACTGCTCTTTTAAAATCGTTAAACACCCTTTTGATCACGTCAGGATTGGAGAGCATCAAACGTGCCTATGAAGACGCCCTGACGATCATCGATCACGTCAATCAAGTCAAACATAAAAAAGAGATTCTGGAAAAAGGGTTGCTTTGCCTGAAACAAGATATTCTGTTTTGCGACGATGATTATAAGGTTGAATTTTCCACCCTTGACCCGATTTTTGCGTCAGAAATCATCAAAATTTTACAGACGAAATCCGAAAAAAAAAAGCTACAGCACTATTCTCAAGTAAAGAACTGTTTCGTTACAGTTACAGTCAAAACATATATTATTGATCACCAGAAGTATTACTGTTGTTTTATAAACGAGAAAAATACACCACCGATTTCCAATAAACACGGTATCACCTATCAAAAAAAAGCTGAGGTTGCAGCCGTTTTTTCAAAGCAGCTGCTGTTTTCACAATTCATTCCTCAAGAAATCAAGCTGGAACTCAAGAAAAAAGAAGCCAGCTATTCTTCCTACCTAGTATTCGGAGAAAGCGGCACAGCGAAGAAAAATATCGCCTATCAGATTTACTTGTCCCAGACGCAAGACACTAACTATCTGATTACCATCAACTGTGCTTTGATTACAGACAAGTTATGGAAGTTTCTAGTCAATGCAGCCAATGGCCCTTTTGTTGATGTCCACAATACCATTTTCTTCGATCATGCTGAGCAGCTTAAGCCCGCTTCAGTTGAACGGCTTGTCTCTTTGATCAAAACGACGAATGTCTTGAAAAACAACCGGCTGCTCTTTACCTATGACAACAATAAAACAAGTGATTCAACAACCTTTACTCGCTTGGCAAGCCAGTTAGGCAGTGCCAAAATCTATGCTCCTACGATTCGTGAGCGAAAAAATGAATTGAGTATTATCACGACACTACTTTTAAATAAGATGAATATTGAATGCAGCAAAGATATCATGGGCTTCGATCCTAGAGCGTTAGAAGCCTTTATGGCCTATGACTGGCCGGGAAATTTTGATCAGCTGCAATACTGTGTCAAAGAACTGGTATTAAATGCGAATTCCCATTATATTTCTGAACACCAGGTTGCAGAATTACTAAATAAAGAACGTTTGATACAAAATTTCACTAATATACAAGACAATTTCACGACTAAAAGCAGCCTCCAACCTCCGACATTGTTTGACTATACAAAAACAATCATTCTAAATGTATTAGAGCAAAACGAGGGCAATCAAACCAAAACCGCTATTCAACTAGGAATCAGCCGAACGACATTATGGCGCTACCTAAAAGAAGACGGTTAAAAAAATCTGCCGGCCGCAAAGAACGCTTCTTGCGGATCCGGCAGATTTTCTTCTCTCAACCTATATTTTCATCTTCATTGGAGAGGGTGTGTTTTCCTTCGTTTTTCTTGATTCCAAAACTTCGCAAACCTTCTAACGCTTTATGAACTGTACTAAATGATGAGCTTATTCCAGCGGTTCTTCCGCACCTTCCAGCCACACGGCTTCTGGTTTCTGATCACGAATCAAAAATAGCCCCGTTGCAAACAGCAGTCCAGAAGCGATCGTCATCAATAAGAAAGAAACATTCATCCCATGAAGCAGTGCACTCGTCCCCGTTAAGGTCGTGCTGTTTTGCGCCACACTATTCATGATCCCGACAAATAATGCTGTTCCTATGGCGCCTGCCACCGTCCGCAAAGAAGTCAATAACGCTGTTCCATGCGCCGTCAGCTGCGGCGGAATATTTTTATTTCCCCACGTCACAAAGGGCATCAACAAACAGCCGGTGGCGGCACAGCGCAGCATGTTCAAAACCACTGCTACCCAAATCCCCGTGTGCATATGGATGAAATACATGCCGATGTTGCTCAAGACCAGTGAGCCGCCGCCGAAAATCGTCAACAGACGGATGCCGACTTTGTCATAGATTCGTCCAGCCACCGGACTTAAAAAAGCCGAGACCAAGGAACCTGGCAAAACGACTAACCCTGAGATCGTCGCTGATTTGCCTAAAATCGACTGCACGTAAAGCGGCATCAGCATCGCCGAACCCATCAAGACCAAGTAAAGCATGATACTGCCAAAGACACTGATGGCATATTCTTTTGTTTTCAAGACCCGCAGATCCAAAAATGGGGTTTCCGCTCTTAACTGACGGAAGACAAAGAAGATCCCTGCTACCAAACCGATCCCTAAGGTTCCTAAAACTGGCAAGCTGAAAAAGCCATAGCTGCCGATATTGCCAAAGCCTAAAGTGATCCCACCAAAGGCGAAGGCACTCAAAACAAAAGAGGTCTGATCAAATTTGCTGTTGCTTACTGGTAACACATCATCAAAAACCTTTATGGCCCAAATCAACGAGATCAAAACGATCACGGCAACGATATAAAAAATCGCATGCCAGTTCAAGCGGTCCACGATCAGCCCAGCGATCGTCGGTGCGATCACGGGTGCCGCGGTGATTGAGAGTCCATACCAGCCCATCACCACACCGATGCGATTGATCGGATAGATCGATAAGAGGATCACTTGCGCCATTGCGGTCAAGATTCCATTGCCTACGGCCTGCAAAATACGAGCAAGCATCATGACTAGAAAATTGGGCGCTGCAGCACAAAGCAGCAAGCCCACCAACGCAATTCCTAATGCAGCGAGATAGAGCTTTTTGGTTGGCACACGATTCATAAGATATGCCGTCAAGGGCATAACGATCGCCATCGCCAAGGAATAACCGCTTGTCAGCCATTGGCCCGTAGTGACGGAAATCTGCAAGTCAGTGACGATGGCGGGTAAAGCCGTCGTCAAGGCGGTCGCCAACATGGATACGGCAATACATGTAATCATTAAATTAATAAAAATCAGCGTCCGCTGACGTTCCGTTCGTTGGACTGTTTCACTCAATCAACGTCCGCCTCCTTCTCAAGATAAAACTGTTCGATTTTTGCTAAGGCTTGACCAAAGGCTTGTTTTTCTTCTGCCGTCAAATAGGTCAGCATTTCTTGGTGCGCCTTGCTACGTTTTTCTTTCATTCGCTGTGCCTCTTCCTTGCCTGCTTCTGTCAGCGAAATCAAATGGCTGCGTTTATCTTTCGGATCGACTTCTTTTTGGATCAGCCCTTTTTCAGCCAGTTTCTTTAGTAGTTCGCCAGTGGATGTCGAACGAATCGCTAAATACGCGGCGAGATCTTTTTGAGTCAACGTGCCTTTTTCGTCCAATACCAGTAGGCAATTGAACTGTCCCCGACCTGGCATAAAGCGCCCATATTTTTGTTCCGCATACCGCCGATTTAATTTATACACTTCAAACAATCGTTCCACGATTTCTTGTTCGGAAACCATCGACCTTCAGCTCCTTTCGCCTCTTCACTATTTAGATAGGTACCTAGTTAAAAGTCCGCTCTCCATTTTACATAGGTACCTATCTATTGTCAAGGAAGGATTGACAATGAGAGCGGGTACAGCAACCAAAAACAAAAAAAGCATTGAAACTTACGCTTCAATACTTTCCTCGTGGTTCTTTTTCTCCGCAAACTCTGCCAGCAGTTGCCGAACTTCATCGGTTGATTTGGTATTCATCAATTTTGCTCGCAAATCACTGGCTCCAGGGAAGCCTTTGACATAGATTTTAAAGAAACGATGCAATCCTGCGATCGAGCGTGGCACCATTTTGGCGTAATGGTCCTGCAAGTCTAATTGCAGCTGCAACAAGCCTAATAGCTCTTCTGAGGTATGCTCTTTTGGTTCTTTTTCAAAGGCATAGGGATTCTTGAAAATGCCCCGACCGATCATGATTCCGTCTACGCCATATTTTTCTGCTAGCTCTAAACCTTTGGTACGATCAGGGATATCGCCGTTGATCGTCAGCTTCGTTTGTGGGGCGATTCTATCCCGCAAGGCCACCACTTCAGGAATCAATTCCCAATGGGCATCGACCTTGCTCATTTCTTTGCGGGTTCGCAAATGGATCGAAAGGTTAGCGATATCTTGTTGCAGGACATGGGTCAACCAGGCTTCCATTTCCCCTAGTTCGGTATAGCCCAAACGCGTCTTGACGCTGACCGGCAAGTCGCCAGCTTTGGCTGCTTGGATCAGCTCAGCCGCAACGTCTGGTCGCAAGATCAAGCCGCTGCCTTTGCCTCGTCCGGCAACGTTTGGCACTGGACAGCCCATATTTAAGTCAATCCCTTTAAAGCCCATCTCGGCTAATCCGATACTCATCTCACGGAAATACTCTGGCTTATCGCCCCAAATGTGTGCCACCATCGGCTGCTCATCTTCGGTGAAGACTAAACGTCCCCGCACACTGTCGCGTCCTTCTGGATGGCAGTAACTATCGGAGTTGGTAAATTCCGTAAAGAAAACATCTGGTGCGCCGGCAGCTTGAACGACATGCCGAAAAACGACATCGGTGACATCTTCCATTGGTGCTAGGATAAAAAAAGGCTTCGGCAATTCAGCCCAAAAATTTGTTGTCATGATTTACGCTCCATTTCTTTGTCCAAGGATCTTATTTTATGACCCCACTTGCAAAACAAACCCCATTATACTAAGAATGCGTCAAAGAAGCAAAAGAGCAAGACGACACCCACCGGTGCTTCGCCTTGCTCTTTTGCAATAGCCGCCGCTTAATACTGCCGAATAACTGGCGGTTCGTAGGCTTGAATAAAGGCTTCAAGTTCATTCGTTGTTTGCGCAAAACCGATTTTTTCGCGATCGGCCTGCGTCAAGAACTCGTTTTCCACCATATTGTCATACAAGGCTCTCGTTGCGTGGTAAAAGTTGTTCACATCATAAAAAGCACAAGGATTCGGGTTTTGACCGATTCTTGACCACGAGATCATCTCCGTGATTTCTTCCAGCGTACCCGGACCACCTGGCAGCGCGACAAACGCCTGCGACAATTCGAACATTTTTCGTTTTCTTTCTGACATTGTCTCGACGACATGGAGTTCGGTCAATCCAGGATGTGCTAGTTCCCGATCCTTTAAAAAGGTTGGGATCACCCCGATCACCTGACCGCCATTTTCTAAGACAGCATCTGCCAGCACGCCCATCAAGCCGGCTTTTCCGCCGCCATAAACTAGCGTATTTTTTCTTGAAGCGATCCACTGCCCCAATTCTTGGGCGGCTGTTGCAAAACTAGGTTCATTACCGACACTGGCACCACAATAGACTGCAATTTTCATAAAACTCTCCATCATCCTTCTCAATCATTTTGAAATAGTATATCATGATTCTGATAAAGGTTCTGGGAAAGGATGGGAAAAAATTTATGAATATTGAGGAGTATCAACGATTTATCAGTGACTTCTACAAAGCCCGCAACTGGTATCAGTACGATCCGTTTATTCGGGCGAATTTTTTAGCAGAGGAAGTCGGGGAAGTGAGCCGTGCCATTCGGACATTGGAGATCGGTCGTGACCGTCCCGATGAACAAGAAGGCTTGCCAGAAGAAAAACTGGCAAATCTGACGGAAGAATTGGGCGATGTACTGGATAACTTATTTATTCTCGCCGATAAATACGATATTTCTCTCGAGACGATCATGCAAAAACACAAAGAAAAGCTGTTGTCTCGCTATCAAATGGACCACGTGACAGAAAAAAACAGCTAACGGGCTACTTGTTGCGGAACGGGCAGCGGCAAAGGGTGCTTTTCTTAAATAAAAAAAACCAACGTTTCTGTGGTCGATCGGCCAGTGAAACGTTGGTTTTCTTCTATTATATAAAAAGTTGGTTCTCCTTTTTATGCAACAGGAGGTGTTTATTGTGCCATTTGCTCTACCAGTTCTTCCAATCCAGTCAAGGCTTGGTAGCCGTAGCCAAAGAGATAATTGTAGTCCATGCTGTAGACTTGTTTGTTTTTGATGGCTTTCATGCTGGAGAGTTTGTCATTTTTGTACAAGCCTTCAATGATTTCTTGACCAGAAACACTGCCTTCGATTGTTGACCAGTCGCCGACGATCAAGACATCGGGATCCGTTTCGATCAAGGTTTCGACACTGACTTCTCCTGAATAGTCTTGAAACACATTGTTCAGTTTGATCATGTCAAAGTTGCTGTTGAAAAAAGACTCGTCTTGAGCGGCATAGACACTGACCACACTTGGATCAGACATAAAGAGATGGGCAAAGGTTTGCTCTTCTTTGTCTGCTACTTTTTCTTCCAAGGCACTCTGGCGATCCTTTAATTCTTTTTCAAAAGCAGCGGCTGCCTCAGGGACATTGAAGAGCTTACCGAGGTTTTCAATGTCTTGATAAACGGAATCAAACGTCGCCCCAGTGACAGAGGTTTCTTGGACGTAAGTCGGAATGCCCATCTCGTTCAAGGAATCAACGGTGCCGACGCCCCAATCTTGGTTATCGAAAAGTCCCCCGCGACCAAAAATCAAATCTGGATCCACACTTAGCGCCGTTTCTTTACTGATATAGTCACTGCCCAGGTCGTTGAGTTCTGCATAATCAGCAGCAACTTCCTCATCGGCGGCACCAAAGGTTGCACCGACACCCGCAATCTGATCCTTGAGGCCGAGATGCAGCAGCAATTCCGCTGCTGGTCGTGTGTTGGCTACGACTTTTTTCGGTGCCTCATTAAAGGTTTGGTCCTTGGCGGTCCATTGCGTACCGCCTTCTGCTTTGGTGTAGTTGCTGATGGTTAAAGGATACGTACTTTCTGCCTGCGAGGAAGAAGCCGAAGTTCCTTCATCCTTCGTATTGCCGCAAGCGCTTAATGTAAAGACTGCCAAACCTACCCCAATCATTTTTCCCCATTTATTCATCTGTTTGCTCCTTTTCAAAATAATAATGAAACCCTAATCCGCCTGTGATCGGATGATGGTAAATACTGCATTTCACGCCATAGATCTCTTCGATCAGTTCTTCTGTCAGCAACGTTTCTGGTTCGCCATAACCTATGACCCGCCCATCTTTTAAGGCATAGATAATGTCGCAATAGTTGGCAGCTTGTTCCAAATTATGCAGCGCCGCCAACAAGCCAATCTTCAGATGTTTGACGGTCTCTAAGATTTCCAGCTGGTAACGGATATCCAAATGATTGGTCGGCTCATCGAGAATCATAAATTTCGGTTCTTGGGTGATGGCACGAGCAAGGACGACCCGCTGTTTTTCGCCTCCTGATAATGAGAGGTAGCTGCGTTTTCTGTAGGCACTTAGCCCTGTTTTGGCTAAGGCTTCGGTGACCAGTTCATGGTCGGCTTTGGTGTCTTGTTCCAACAACCCCTTGTGGGGCGTGCGGCCTAAAAGCACCATCTGTTCTACTGTTAAATCAAAGCTCAACTCATTGAATTGACTGACGACGCTGACTTGCTGGGCGACTTTTTTTTCGGAACTTTTCAAAATATTCATCTCACCCAAATAAATGTCGCCGCTATCAGGTTTCAACGTTTTGTAGATGGCTTTTAACAATGTCGATTTGCCGCTGCCGTTGGACCCAATCAAGCCGACAAATTGCCCTTGTGCGGTTTGGACGGAGATGTCTTTTAGTATCTGCTGATCCCCGATCGTTAGATTGAGCTTTTCAACTGCTAATTTCATCTCGTCACCCCCCAAAGTTGTATTGCCGTTTGACAATGATATAGATAAAGATCGGTGCACCAATCAGCGCTGTAATGATCCCGATCGGCAGTTCGACTCCTTGCAGAGTCGAGCGGGCGATCACATCCGCCCAAATCAAAAACAACGCGCCTGTCAAAGCGGTCAAAGGCATCAACAGGCGATGATCCGACCCGCTGACTCCACGTACGATATGAGGAATGATCAAGCCGACAAAGCCGATCATACCAGAATTCGCAACGATGATACTGGTTAATAGCGCTGCTAGCAGCATGTAAAAACGCCGATAGAAGGTCAGCTTGACCCCTAAGGTGGAGGCAACTTCATCCCCCAGCAAAAGCGTATTCAAAACACGGTATTGCGTCAGGAAGAAGAGCGTGATCAAAGAAACCAGAACCACGATAAAGCCCAATTTGTTCCAAGAAGCCGAGGCTAGGCTGCCCATCGACCAAAACGCTACGGTCTTCATCCCTTCTGCATTGCTAGCCAGATAGATGATCAAGTTTGAAACAGAGCTACATAAGGCACTGACGATCGTCCCCGACAGCACAAGTTTTGTGGAAGTCATTTTCCCACCGATACTGGCAAGCAGCAGCACCAAAATGGTGGCAATCCCCGCTCCTGCAAAGGCACCAAACGATAAGCCCAGCTGCAAGACTAGCGCCGAGCCGCCAAACCCGACTAAGATGGCGAAGGTCGCCCCTAAGGATGCGCCAGAAGAGATTCCTAAGATATAGGGATCTGCCAGCGGATTTTGGACCACCGCCTGCATCACTGCCCCGCTGATCGCTAACCCCATCCCCACAAAAATAGAAAGCAAGACCCGCGGTGCCCGAACAAACCAGACGATATTGATGTTTGCGTCTGAAATGCCTGAAAGATCACCAACCAACCCATGGCTGATTTTATAGAAGAGAATTTGGTAAACTTCGCCAAGGGTGATATTGGCTTGTCCGTTTGCCAAAGCAACTCCTGCAGATAAGAGAATGGCGACAACTAAAACACAGCAAATGATTGTCGAAACCATCCAACGATTTGATTTAATCAACCCTACCGACATGTGATTCTCCTTTATTCAGCACGATCCTCTCCTGATTTCACAGCAAAAACAACCTGACTGTTGCCTCGCCGCCATCATAAAAGAAGCATCTGTGCGTTTTTTCGCTTATAAAAGTGCTTCTCATGAAAAGCGCCAAAGCCATGTGCTGCTTTGTCATCTATTTGCAAATGAGAATCACTCTCAATGAATAGAGTCATTATAAGGAACCTTTTGTGAAATGTAAATAATTTTCTGAAAATTTCCTTAAATAAGAGTTATTCTAATGTTCGGGATTGATTGGGCGTTTTCCTCTCCATTGACCTATCGAAAACACGGTACCCGTGAAGAAGCGAATCCTTTGGCAAAATGATTCATTTTTTTTAATGATGAAAAAAAGACAGACTTCATTTTGTACGAAGTCTGTCTCCAGTCTAATGCCTATGCTTAGGCAGGCTTTTTCTTGCTAGCTTCCCTTTGTTCGAACGTGAAACCTATGCGTTGCCAAGGATTTGCTGATTCAACGAAATCATCTCCAAAAGACCTTGAGCGGCTTCACTGCCTTTGTTGCCGGCTTTGGTTCCCGCCCGTTCAATGGCTTGTTCAATCGTTTCAGTCGTCAATACACCAAACATGATCGGAATATCGGCATTCAGACCAATTTGGGCTACGCCTTTCGCCACTTCATTTGAGATCAATTCATAGTGGGTCGTTGCTCCGCGAATCAAGGCACCTAATGTCACGATCCCATCGTATTGTTTGTGGTCAACGATTTTTTTGGTAATATACGGAATCTCATAAGCACCTGGAACCCAATATACATCGATGTTTTCTGCTTTGACTCCATGACGCACCAAATTGTCTTTGGCGCCTTCCACTAACTTAGAAGTGATAAACTCGTTGAATCGTGAGACTACGATCCCTACTTTGACTGCCTCTCCCTGAAACGTTCCTTCAAATACTGTCATCGCTCATTCTCCTTTGGTTGATTAAATAGATAGGTAATGGTGAAACTTTTCTTTCTTCGTTTTCAAGTAGCTGCTGTTTTCTTTATGCGCAGGCATCTCCAGCGGTACTCGTTCTGCTACCTTGATCCCTAAGCTTTCTAATTCCTTCACTTTGTCAGGGTTGTTGGTCATCAGTTGAATCTCCTGCACTTCTAAGGAACGTAAAACATCGGCAGCAAACGTGTAATGACGGGCATCTGCTGCAAACCCTAATGCAATATTTGCTTCATACGTATCCATGCCTTGTTCCTGCAGCTGATAGGCACGGAGCTTATTCCGCAAGCCAATACCGCGGCCTTCTTGGCGTAGATACAAAATCGCACCGCGGCCTTTTGCTTCGATCTGCCGCATCGCTTCTTGCAGCTGTTCGCCACAATCACAGCGATGAGAGCCGAAGACGTCGCCTGTTAAACACTCTGAATGGATCCGTAATAACAGCGGCTCGGTAGTATGTTGAATCTCGCCTTTGGCTAGTAAAAGGTGTTCATTGCCGAATTCATCTTCAAATAAGGTCAATTGGAACGCCCCATAAGCCGTTGGCAGATCCACGGTGATAGGTGCAGTTCCTCGTAGATATTCCGCCAACTCATCAATGGTCAAAAACGGCAGCTGCCATTTTTCTGCTAATTTTTTCAATTCTGGGACCCGAGCCATCGTGCCATCTTCATTTAAAATCTCACAAATGTAGGCTGCTTCCACGCTGCCAGCAAGCTTCGCTAAATCCACAGCCGCTTCTGTATGTCCTCTGCGTTCCAACACGCCGCCAGGTTGAGCGGTCAATGGGAAGATATGTCCAGGGCGATAAAAATCCGCAGCCTGTGACGCAGGATCAGCCAACTTTTCAATCGTCACTGCCCGGTCTTTCGCAGAAATTCCCGTACTCGTCATCACGTGATCGACACTGATGGTAAACGCGGTACCAAAGGCATCCGTATTATTGGCGGTCATCTCAGGTAATGCCAGCTTTTCAGCGATCGCTTGTGAGATGGGTGCACAGATCAAGCCGCGGCCATAAGTCGCCATAAAATTGACGGCTTCTGGCGTTGCGTATTCAGCGATCCCAATCAAATCTCCTTCTGATTCCCGATTTTCATCATCGGCGACAATCACTAAGCCGCCTTTTTTTAACCATTCCACTGCTTGTTCTACTTTATGCATCGTCTGCCTTCTTTCATTTTCGTTGGTATTTGACATATTTCCCGATCATATCCGTCTCGATATTGACCCACTCCCCTTGTTTCAACTGCCCCAGCGTCGTCTGGTCTTTGGAATGGGGAATCAAGCTAACGGAAAAGGCCTGTGCCGTCGTCTGGGTGACCGTCAAACTGACGCCATTGATCGCAATCGACCCTTGCGGAATGATTTCCCCTTGCACACTGACAGGATAAGCAAATGTCAAGATCAAGGCATTTTCCAACTGCTTTTTCTGGATCAAACGGGTCGTTACATCAATGTGGCCAGCGACAAAGTGGCCTTCAAAACGCTGCGTCGCTGCCATCGCTCGCTCCAAATTGACTTCGGCACCCACCGAGAGTTGTTTAAAGGTCGTTCGTTGAAAGGTTTCTGGCATGATATCCACCGTAAACGTCGTCGCTTGTTTGGCGATCGCCGTCAAACACGTCCCGTTGATCGCCATACTGTCTCCGATCTGGTAATCCGCCAGCAAGCCTTCCGACGCACTGCAGGTTAGCTGGATCGTGCGGCTTTGCTTGCGGATCTCTTTGATGCGACCTTTTTCCTGAATCAATCCTGTGAACATTTCTCTGGTCTCCTTCCTCGGATGCAAACATCTTCCCCAACTGCCGTCACCGTCACCTCTGTTAGCTGCTGCAGCTGTTTCGGGGTACGTTCACTGGCAAAACTAGCGAGACTATTGCCCCCAAGAAACTTTGGCGCCACATAGGTAATGCTTTCTTGCCACAGTCCGCTGGCTAAAAAGGCATCATGGATCGCAGCGCCTCCTTCTACGTAAAGCGATTGGACCTGTCGTGCGGCAAGCTCCTTCAACAATGCAACAATCGTCAACTCTTCCAGCTGGATCACTGACACATGGGCTGGCAAGTCGCTGACAGCTGTCTGCTGCGTAAAAATCCACACGGGTGCTGAATCATCGGCAAACAGTGCCAAATGGGGTTGCGACAGCGTTCGCCCCCGACGGTCTACCACGATGCGAATCGGCGGAAAGCTGGTTTCAACCGTGGTCAATAAGGTGGGATCATCTGTCAACACCGTCTGACTGCCCACTAAGATTCCTTGATAGTCCCCACGTTCTTGATGGACGTTTTGCCAAACCGCTGAACCAGTGATGGCAATGCGGGTTAACGCATCATGAGCGATCCGACCATCTAAAGTGATCGCTTGCTTCAATGCCACGTATGGTCGCTGATGCTGATGGTAAAAATTATAGTGTGGATTCAAACGGCGCACCGCTGTTTCTTCGATGCCCACCAACACGTCGATGCCCCGTTCTTCTAAAAATTGCTTGCCTTGTCCAGCCACGATCGGGTTAGGGTCTAACTGGCCGACGACTACTTTTTTGATGCCGCTGTCAATGATTAGCTGGGTGCAAGGCGGCTGTTTTCCTTGATGGTTGCAAGGTTCTAATGTCACGTATAAAGTCGAATTGATTAGGTCTTCGGAGGAATGGCATTGTTCGATGGCGTTTCGTTCCGCATGGGGCTGCCCATAGACTAAGTGAGCCCCTTTGGCAATGACCCGTTGCTCTTTGACGATCACAGCGCCCACTAGCGGATTGGTAAAGGTTTGGTAACGCCCTTTTTTGGCTTCTGCGATCGCCAAACGCATGTATTCGTTATGCATCTTCCTTCCTCCTTTCAATAAAAAAATGCCTCGTGAGAATCTCACGAGGCATAGACAAACAAGACCGGCAAAAAATCAATTTTAGACGCACTGCGCCCCTTGAAATTTTGTGGTTTTTCTTCTCCCATCCAGACTTTCACTGTCGGTGCCAGATTCACACTGGCTCCACCGCATAGCTATGCGGGTCACGGACTTCAAGCATTGTACTTGTCACCGTCGGTCGGGAATTACACCCTGCCCCGAAGAATACTATTCAATTCATGTGCATTTTAGCCCGACCATTTTTGTTTGTCAATAGGCCTGATTACAAGCCAATAGGAATTCCTCTTGGCTTTTTCTTTTGGCAACCCCAAAGTAGCGACAGCAGAAATCCCTTGTCGTTCCGCCATTTTCCTAAGCTGCAGCAAGGTGATTTTGCCTGTAAAAAAATACGAGAAAACCTAGGTTAAATATTTTTTCTCGAACGAAGCCATTTATCGAACTCCGTCACGAGTAAGACGACCATCCCAGAAGCTGCTGAGATGACCCAGCCGATCAAGGACATGTCCTCAGTATGAAAGGCGCTTTGCATAAATGGAACATAGGTCAATAACAGTTGCAGAACCAGCATCACACCAATGATCACGAACGCTTTTGGATTGGTGAAGGAAGCTTTAGAAAACGCTGGTGCACTGGTACGGATGTTGAACAAATAAAAAATCTTACTCAAGACCACGATATTGACCATCATGGTACTAGCAACGGCTTCGCTGACGCCTTGCAGCAAGAGCCAGTCATGGGCGATCAAACTGATGACTGCCATCAAAATCGATACATACGCCATCTGCCAAATATCGTGGCGATTCAACAATTTATTGCCTGTCTTTCGCGGTTTGCGGTTCATGATCCCAGACTCTGCTGGTTCAAAGATAAACGCAAACTGGATCGTAATAGCAGAAACCATGTTGATCCACAGCAGTTGTGTCGCCTGCAGCGGCAATTCTTTTTGCATCATGATCGTAAAGGCAATGATCAGCCCTTCGGCAAAAGATGTCGGCAACAGAAACAGAATGCTCTTTTTGATGTTGTCATAGATCCTGCGTCCTTCGCGAATCGCTAAGGACATGGTACCGAAATTGTCATCGGTCAAGATCATATCAGCAGAGTCTTTGGCTACATCCGTGCCGCTGATCCCCATCGCTACACCGATATCCGCCCGCTTCAACGCAGGGGCATCGTTGACCCCGTCCCCTGTCATCGCCGTGACTTTGCCTTTGGCTTGTAGCGCTCTGATAATGTCCAATTTATTTTTCGGCGTGGTTCGTGCAAAGACTTGATTCGTCAAGGCAGCGTCCTGAAATTCGGCTTCACTCATCTGATCCAACTCGGCACCAGTCACGACGTGAATCTCATCCGCTAAACCAAGCTTTTCCCCAATCGCTTTGGCAGTCAGAGGGTGATCCCCCGTGATCATTTTTACTTGAACACCGGCTTGGTTCATTTCCTTCAGGGAAGCGATCACTTCTTCTCGCGGCGGATCGATGATCCCGGCGATCCCTAGTAATTGCAGCCCTTGCTCAAAAATCGTTTCATCAATGTGATCAATCGAAATTTTCTGATAGCCCACCGCTACCACCCGTTTGCCTTCTGCCGACAAGCGGCGGACATGGCCTGTCCAATAGGCTTCATCAAAAGGCGCCGCTTGTTTTTGCACCATTTCAAACAATTTATCTGGGGAGCCTTTAACAAATAACAAGCACTCCCCAGCAGGGTTTGCCACTAGTTTCGCCATGTAGCGGTTGTCCGAATCAAAGGGCAGCATATCCAGCTCTTGGTAAGCGGGTGCTTGCGGATAGGCAAATTGCTTATGATACAGCGTCAAAAAGGAGCCGTCTGTTGGTTCCCCATTGATCGTCCAGTGATTTCCTTCTGGGACCAGTACCGTATCGTTGGCTTCGTAACCAGCTTCCAAAAACAACTGCAAGGTGTCTTGCGCGTGGACATCCTCCTGCTTTGGACGAATTTCTCCCACCGGCGCATAGCCGTCACCCGTCACTTCATATTCCTGCTCAGCCAATACGATGTCTTTGACCGTCATTTCATTTTTGGTCAGGGTACCGGTCTTATCCGTCGCGATCACATCCACTGAGCCTAGCGTTTCAACCGCTGGCAGTGTTTTGATGATGGTGTGTTTGTTTTTTGCCATATCACTGACACCCATCGCCAAAACCACCGAGGTCGTTGCTGGCAATCCTTCTGGGATCGAGCCGACGATCATGGTGACGACGGCTAAGGACAGGACAGAGATCGCATAGGTTTGCTGGAACAGACTGACGATAAACAGCAAGACCGCCACGCCCATGATCACATAGGTGATGCCTTTCCCCAGTCCATCGATCTCTTTCATCAACGGCGTTTTTCGTTCTTCCGTTTGATTGACTTCTGTGGAGATTTTCCCGATCTCAGTCGTGGCGCCGGTAGCGATCACGATCCCTTTCCCGCTTCCTGACGTCACGGACGTCGAAGCAAACGCCAAATTCCGTTGTTCCGCTAATGGGGTTGCTTCATCCACTAAGGCATCTGTTATTTTTTCCACCGAATCGGCTTCACCAGTCAAGGCGGATTCTTGGATACGCAAGTTATCGGCTTCGATGATCCGCAGATCCGCAGGCACATTGTCGCCGGCTTCTAAGAATACGACATCCCCTGGAACGACTTCGGCAGCTGGAATATCTTGCCGAATCCCATTCCGATAGACTGTGGCTTCTGCTGATAGCATCTCTTTGATCCGCTCTAACGCATCGGAAGCATTGGCTTCTTGGTAATAACCGATCAACGCATTGACCAGTACGACGATGCCAATGATCACGGCATCAGAGAAATGCCCCATCAGCAGCGTTAAGATGGCGGAGAAAATCAAAATGTAGATGATCGTGTTATGGAATTGTCGCAGCAGCAAACGCCACTTGGCGATTTTTTTGACCGCTAATTGATTCAATCCGTAGGTTTCTAACCGCTCGGTTACTTGCGCCTCATCTAATCCTTGTTCGATTGAGGGCACCTGATACTGTTCGATTGTTTCTGACACTGATAATTGAAACTCTTTTTTATTCATTTATTCTTCTTCCTTTTCTTTTTTCATTGATGGATAACACAAATAAGCCCCTTATTTAGAAACTGCTCCTAAATAACGCGCTGTTGTTGGTCTCCTATTCAATTAAAAAGTAAGGTAAGTCAAAATAGTGTTTCTGCTCACCGTCACTCGAGTCGCTTGACATTCGTTTACCACCCCCTCTAAAGTTAGCAATAAGCGTAACAAACTATTTTTCCAAAGTCAAGAGTCACCGCTTTCAAAAATGAAAAGTGGCTGGCTTCTTCACAAAAAAAAGCCGCACGCCAACGATTCATCGCCGTGCAGCTCCTTCAGTACATTCTCTTCAAGCCCAAAGGCTCGCCTTAAAGCTGATCCAGTGCCTCGCTGATGGGGGTTTCCCCAGCTTGGACTTTGATGACTTTTTGATAAGTTGCTGGACGTTCCAGCATTTCACCTAACAAGACGGCGACATCCTCGATGGGGATCGCACCAGAGGTCGTTTCACTGATCTCGATCAAACTAGAACCTGGTGTTTCTTTCAACGCACCCGGCTGCAAAATCGTATAGTCTAGTGCGGTGTTGTCGATCAGCCAGCGATCAGAGAAAAATTTGGCGATCGTGTAATCCATCAATGACGCCATGCCTTCCCTTTGCCACTGTTCAGGTTCTAAGGCATAGGCTGAGCTAAGGTGGATGTAGCGTTTGATTCCTTTTGATTCGGCGGCTTGCATCACTTTGACCGCACCATACAGATCGGATTGCAGCAAGTCTTTGCCTCGGGAACCCGCCACGAAGTATACCGCTTCCGCATCTGCGAATTTGGCCGCCATCTCTTCCGGTTCCGTGTGTAAATCAAAAAACACGGGCTTGATCGTCTCCGTTTCTGTGATTTTCTCACTGCTGCGCGCACCAGCATAAACGATGTGTCCTTGTTTTTCAAGAAAGGTGATCAATTTTTGGCCTACTCGTCCAGTAGCACCAACGACAAAAATTTTCATTTTCTTTGCTCCTCTCGTTTCTTTTTCCAACTCTTACTAGTATCATCGTAGGACAAAAACCAAGATCCAACAACTATTCTGTTTCTAAACGAAGGGGAAAAAAGCACAGCACAAACCAATTCTTGCTGTTTTTCCCCATAGAAACCCATGTTTTTAAAAAAACACCCAAAAAAATGAAAAAAATTTTCTCAAACGATTGACAAAGCGTTGACTCTTTTGTAGACTAGGTAGAAATAATTTAAATATTTAGAAAATTCAAAATAAATAAAAGGACGGTGGCGTATATGACCCGCACCAATGTTAGCAAACGAATTATTTTATTATTATAGTCGGGACTGTTTGATTTTATACATTCAAAGAGTCCTTATTCACATTGCATCCAAAAAGAAGAACAGCTTCTTGAGATGGAGTGTTTTTTTATACCCATTTTCAAGAAAGCGGCCTTTTGCAAGCTGACACACAGATGTCAGATAGATCCAAAACGCTCGTTGACCAACTGCTGCCGATTCCCCGCGGTTATGCACTGCACTTATTCTAAAGACCCCTTCTGTTTGGACACTTGATTGGTCAAGCAGAAAAAAGGAAGGATGATTTTTTATTATGAAAACCGTCAACACGATCGCTGCTTTTGTAAACAAGTATTTGATCTACATCATGATTTTATTGATGATCGTCTCTTATTTTTTCCCGCAACCCTTCTTATGGATTCCGCCTCGTACAACGATTCTTTTAAGCATCATCATGTTTTGTATGGGGATGACTCTAAACGTTGCTGCGTTTAAAATGGTCGTCTTACAGCCCAAAGCATTCATCTTAGGGGTGCTTTTCCAGTTCACCATCAGCCCTTTGGTGGCTTACGGCTTAGCGCAGCTGTTTGGTCTTTCTTCCGGTTTGATCATCGGGTTTGTCCTACTAGGTTGCGTTTCTGGTGGAACCGCCAGCAATGTCATGACCTTTATCGGCAAAGGCGATGTCGCCCTCACCGTTTCTATGACCACGGTATCGACCTTGTTAGCGACCGTCGTTACACCCTTTTTAGTTTACGTCTTGGCTGGTCAGTATACTGAGATCTCTTTCTGGGAAATGCTCTTGTCTGTCTTGCAGATGGTGCTTTTGCCGATCATTTTAGGGGTAATCGTCCACAAACTCATTGCCAAGCACATCGAGCGATTCCTACAATCATTTGTGTTGATTTCTTCCGTTAGTATCTTATTGATCGTTGCCGGAACTGTCGCTCGCAACGGCGCCGTCATCGTCCAATCTGGCTTGATCGTAATTTTCTTAGTCTTGCTCCATAACTTGATCGGCTACGGCGCAGGCTATGGTCTGAGCCGTGTGATGGGCGTCAGTGCCACCCAAGCCAAATCCATCATGTTTCAATTAGGAATGAAAAATACCGGCCTAGCGATCTCGTTAGCTAATGCCCACTTTGCCGCCATTGCTGCAGCCGTTACCCCTGCCGCAGTCGGCATGGTGATCCATCAAATTACCGGACCAATTTTAGCCAATCTCGTGGCCAAGAAAGAAGGAAAACAGTATGAGTCAAAGTATCTTTTTGCCAAACTACACAATCGGGGCGGACGCCTACGAAAAAGTAAATGACATCGTAAAACCATACGGCACCAATGCCGTGATCATCGGCGGAAAAACCGCCCTTGAAAAAGCTGAAGACAAGATTAAAGCCGCTTTAACGTCAGCAGTCCAAGTGACGGATACCTTGTGGTACGGCGGCAACTCGACCTATGAAAACGTCGATCAGCTGTTAGCTACTCCAAGTGTCCAAGCCGCCGATGTTCTATTCGCCGTTGGTGGCGGCCGCGTTTGCGATACCGTCAAAGTGGTTGGGGAAAAAGCTGGCAAACCAGTCTTCACCTTCCCAACGATCGGCTCCAACTGCTCACCAGTCACCGCGGTTTGTGTCATCTATAAAGAAAACGGCGAGATGCAAGGGTTGTTTTTCCCTTCGCAACCGCCGACCCATGCCTTTATCGACAGTGAGATCATCGCCCAAGCCCCCGACAAGTACTTATGGGCAGGAATCGGCGATGCCCTCTCCAAAGAGATCGAATCGACATTTTCAGCGCGGGGCGATCAGTTAGATTACACCGATGGGTTAGGCATCCAAATCGGCAAAATGTGCACGGAACGCTTATTGCAATACGGCACACAAGCCTTGAAAGACAGTGCCGCCAATCAGCCGTCTTATGCCATTGAGCAAGTCGTCTTGGATATCATCGTAACCACCGGCTTAGTTTCCGTCTTAGTCATCAATGATTACAACTCCGCCCTTGCTCATTCCTTTTACTACGGAACGACCGTTTTGGAAAAAATGGAAGACTATTTACACGGCGCATCCGTTAGTTACGGCGTTTTGGCCTTGTTGCAGCTCGATCAGCAAGAAGCCCTCTTCCAGCGCATCTACGCCTTTATGAAGGAAAACAAACTGCCGGTTTGCCTAGCGGATATGGGCCTTAACGACACCAGCGATCTTGAGGCAATCTTAGACAAAGCAATGACCACCAATGACATCGTCCACGTGCCTTATGAGATCACGCGAGAAATGTTCAAACAAGCCATCCTAGACGTGGAAGCCTATCATGCCAAACAAAACCAAGCAGCATTGGCAGCTGCCAATTAAATGAAACCCTCCAGCAACGAATTGCTGGAGGGTTTTTGTATGGCTTTTTTCGCTTCTTCGTACTTGTCCTCCTTCTTCTTTCTTACATGTTAAAAAACATGCAATCGTTTACTTTGATTTATTTTTAAAAACTTATTACTATTTTAGTATAACAAAGGAGGAGATTGGTTTGGAATTGGTTTATTTATCTGGGTTGTTTTTGGTCATTTTCTTGTTGTATTTCCTGGCAAAGAAAAATAATCGCATCAAACAGCTGTTTTCGAAGATCACGATTACTTTTCTGTTTATTTACTTGGTTTGGCGTTTATTTTTCACGATCCCGATTGATAGTTCTGCTTCACTAGTATTTGGGATCATTCTCTATATTGCGGAAGTCATTGGTTTATTTGTCTATGGCTTTTTTGTTTACCTTTTTTCCAATAAGCTCTCAAAAGAATACCGCTACGAGGGGGATGAAGCAGAAGAATTCTTGCCAAGTGTCGCCGCTTTTATTTGTACTTACAATGAAGACATCAAGCTGGTGATCGCCACAGCATTAGCTGTCAAAGCCTTGAAATACCCCAATAAAAAAATCTATATCTGCGATGATGGCCATCGAGAGGAACTAAAAGAAATGGCCGAGCGAATGAATCTCGGCTATTTGACCCGCGAAGGAAATGCCAATGCCAAAGCTGGGAATATCAACTATGCCTTGTCCCAAACCAGCAGTGACTTGATTTTGCTTCTGGATGCTGACTTTATCGTCAAAAAGAACATTATTTTTGAAGCTGTCGACTATTTCCGCAATCCTAAAGTCGCATTGGTGCAATATCCACAAACATTTTATAACAAAGATCCCTTTCAATTACTGCGCAAATCCATGTACAACGAACAGGAATTATTCATGCGCTTTCTAGAACCAGCACTTTCTCGTGAGAATGCTTTGATCCATATCGGTACCAATGCCATCATTCGTCGCAGTGCCCTTGAAGAGATCGGCGGCGTTCCTACCAGCAGTATCACCGAAGATATGGCGACCGGGATGCTTTTACAAGACGCCGGCTATGAAACGATTTTTATCAATAAAGCCTATGCCTTGGGGATCACTCCTTACACTGCCAAAGAGCTGACCTCACAACGGACTCGGTGGGCGCAAGGAACGAAACAAATTTTTGACCACTTCAAACCGCGCCGGTTAAAAGGGTTGTCTTTTATGCAAAAACTTTGTTATTACAACTCCTATTTGTATTGGTTTACCTCTTTCCAAAAAATCATCTTTTTATTGGCACCAACCTTATTTATGGTTTTTGATATCTTTATCGTCAGAAGCAACAATCACCAATTATTGTTGTTCTTTTTACCGCCTTTCATTATGATTTCCCTGTCGTTTCGGCTGTATGTCCCTAAGATCAGGAACCTGACAAGTTCCCACATCTATGATTGCTTTGTCGCTCCTATCCACACTGGGGCATTGATCAAAGAATTTATGAAATCACAGAAAAAATTCAACGTGACCAAAAAAGAGATCGTCGGCAGCAACGCCTTTGATTGGCGAACTGTCTTGCCCCACATCATCCTCTTTACTTGGATTTCCTTTGCCTGTCTGGTAGCTGGGTATCGTTTGTACCGAGGAGAAGGCTATGAATTCGGCTATATCGTGACCTTGATTTGGTCGATCTATAACCTCTATGGCTTGTTTTATGCCATTTTGATCGGGAAAAACCGTTTTATCGAAAGTGATAGTGAAGCCTTGAGTATCGCCATCAATCGTCAGCTTTCTTATGATGCGAAGACGTTCGAAATGTATCAAATGAGTTTCAATGGCTTCCGTGTCCGGACTCATCCCGAGCAAATCTTCGTACCAGGTGAAAGTTACGTCTTTTACGATGATAAGCGTCGCTTCACTATCAATTCGATTTGTCTAGAGGATCATGGCTCCTATGTGACTTTTGCCTTCAACAATCTAACACCGCAATCTGCTGAAGAGCTTGCCAGCTACTATAGCGACCAGCTTAATGCTGCCAAACAGTTAGAATTTGATATGGAGGAAGAAGTCGCAGAAATGAATAGTTAGTCCCGCCCCCTTTGTCGCAAGAGACAAGGGGGCTTTATTGATTCCAGAAAGCTCCTCGAAGGGTTGTTCCCCATCTTATGATGCTTGTCTTCCTTTAGATAACACTCTGGCATTTGCTACACTCTTTTCCAATGATCATTGATTGAAAGAGCCAGAACAGAATCTAGACGATTTCTCGATGGCAATACTTTTAAAGCCTTTAGAAAATATTAAAAAGTCTGCTTTCCCTATGACCTGATTGAGCTGATGCGGTTGCCACTGCTCACACATTTGTGAATAAAAGCGCATGAAAAAGCAATCCTTGTTATACTTATAAATAACACGAAGTCCATAGTAAAAAGCAGGAATCCTCATGATCCGTTACAAACGATTTCGCTTTGCTCGTTTAGGCGCTCTTTTGGTGCTGGGCTTACTCCTCACTGGCTGCAGTGCGGATACGGCACCGATTGAAGAACAACCGACTACCGACACGGTCACTCCTTTTGAACCAGCGGTTTCCTATGAAACTTTTCCATTGCCGCAACCAATCTTAGATGGGGAAACCAGTGTGGCGGAAGCTCTCTTCGAGCGGCGCTCGCAACGGGATTTTCAAGACACCGAGCTAACACAAGAACAGCTGGCACAGCTTTTATGGGCCGCTGCCGGTGTCACTACAGAAGATGGTCGCCGGACAGCGCCTTCGGCTGGTGCCTTGTATCCCTTAGACCTCTATGTCGTGGTTACACAGGTAACGGGGCTTGAGCCAGGGCTTTATCTGTATCAACCTGAGCAACATGCCTTAGCAAAAGTTCTTGCCGGCGATTTTCGGACCGCATTGGCGGAAGGTTCGTTGGATCAGCAAGCGATCCAACGAGCACCTGCTACATTGCTTTATACAGTGGTTTATGAACGACTGATCGAGCGCTATGGGGACCGAGGAATCGAACGTTATGCCTATATCGAAGTCGGACATTCCGCCCAAAACGTCCTTTTGCAAGCCCAAGCGTTAGGATTAGGCGCTGTGCCGATCGGCGCCTTCACGGATCATGAACTCAAAGAATTATTACAACTGCCGACGGAAAATGAACCCCGCTATTTGATTCCAGTGGGGGTTATTGAGTAGGGCTACTGAATAACAGAGCCCATTTTCGTGGGATTGTCAGTCTTTCATTAGAAAATGGCAACTGGCAAGGTTGATTTTCCCAGCAAAACTAGTACAATCGAAAAACCACCTGCAAAAACAGCAGGTGGTTTTTCTCTTTGCTTACAGTTTGTATGCCCGGACTTCTTCTGGTATTTCTTCTAGCGGTAGCTCTTTTACTACCGCTTCGGTGCCTGCTGCCATTGCTGTATCGTAGTACCAGCATTTGTATTTGATCGTATTCATGGTTTCTTGCAAGGCTGCCATTTGCTTTGTGACTTCTTCCAAGCGTTCATGAAACAGCTGCTGCCGTTTCTGCAAAGACGCATCGCCTTCCTCGCCCCAATCCAAGAAATTCTTGATGTCTTTGATGGGCATGCCGGTATTTTTTAAACAATCGATCACTTTGATCGTCGCTACTTCTTTTTCTGAAAACACCCGAATGCCGCCATTGCTACGGGCCATATTCGGAAACATTCCCTCTCGATCGTAGTAACGTAGTGTCGAGATGGGAATATTAGTTGTTTTTGATACTTCACCAATCGAGTAACTCACTTGCATCGCTCCTAAAAAAATTTTGTTTATCGCTTGACCTAAACCTAACTTCAGGTTCTACAATTAAAATACACCGCAAGCACTGTACTGTCAATCACCTATCGTTTCACAGGTTTGGCATTGGCAGTAGCAGGATTCGATGAAAAAAATCATTCACTGGAGGAAAGACAAATGTCAGAAATCAAAGAGAAAGTTATCGTAATTATGGGAGCCTCTTCAGGAATTGGGGAAGCAACCGCCGTTAAACTAGCCGAACAAGGGGCAAAAGTAGTAATCGCCGCCCGCCGTGAAGAGCGCATCAAAGCACTGGCTGAAAAACTAGGAGAAAATGTCTTGTATCAAACAGCCGATGTCACCAATCGCGAACAAGTCCAACAAGTCATTGATTTAGCCATGACCTCCTTTGGTCGGATTGATGTCCTTTTCAATAATGCTGGCATCATGCCTCAAGGAAACTTAGCAGAGTTGAACTATGACAGCTGGCAAAAAATGCTGGATATCAATATCATGGGGGTATTGAACGGGATCGGCGCTGTGCTGCCCATCATGCAAAAACAACAAGACGGCTTGATCATCGCCACTGACTCAGTTGCCGGACATGTCATTTACCCAGGTTCTGCCGTGTACAACGGGACAAAGTTTGCAGTCCGTGCAATTATGGAAGGCTTGCGCCAAGAAGAACGTGAACATGGCATTCGCTCAACCATCGTCTCTCCGGGAATGGTCTCCACGGAATTGTTTGAAACCGTCGGTAATGCTCAACTAGAAGCAGCCTTGAAAGAAACCTCTCGCGTAGAAGGCAACAGCCTAACGCCAGAAGATGTAGCAAATGCAGTGGTTTATGCCATTCAACAGCCCAAACATGTGGCGATCAGCGAAGTCTTGCTGCGCCCAGCAAAACAAACCGTTTAAGCTATTTCTACTAGCCCGTGAAACCTGCGACCGCTTGATGCGGCCACAGTTTTTTTTGTCGTCAAATCCCGCCGTTTCCCTAGAAAAAATTGCTTGGTTTTCTTGTGACACCCACTTGTCCGAGTAATGTAAACCAATGGTTGCTTTATGTAAACGACTAGGTTCTGTTACTACGGGGGAAATTTTTTTATACTTAGTATAAAGCTTCCGTATAAAACGACCAATCAGAAACGAACCTGCCGTTTTTCTCTTTTTATGAATAGCCGAGCATGATTGATATCCCGCCTTCACCGTTGACTTGCAAGTATTATTAGCTGTCCTCTTTTAGTACTTGCTTTTTATATAAGAATGGAGTGAGTGTATGAATGTGAAACAGCTGCTCGTCATTGCCGAGCAACGAAGAAACATCACGAATCAGAAATTGACCTATGCCGAAAATTTCTTGGCTGCCGGCTACTCCGCTGCCGAATTGCTGGCAGACGAAACCTTTCTTGAATTAGAGCGAAGGGAAACCCAACTAATTGCAGAACGCAATGCTATCTTTTACGAAGAAGTCAGCCACAACTAATCCACCTGTCCAATTGTAGGCAACGAAAAAGCGAAGGCTCAGCAGCACCTTCGCTTTTTTCTATAATAACTTGAGCTTGCGATTTTCTAATTAATTCCTTCACCATTTGATTGAATCACTTTTTTGTACCAATAAAAGGACTTTTTCTTATAGCGAGCCAACGAGCCAGTACCATCGTCATGCTTGTCTACATAAATAAACCCGTAGCGTTTTGCCATTTGTCCAGTTCCTGCTGAAACAAGGTCGATGGGCCCCCAAGAAGTATATCCGATAAGATCGACGCCATCTGCAATAGCATCAGCCATTGCCTTAATATGGCTTCGTAAATAGTCGATACGATAATCATCCTCGACTGTATATTCACCATTTTTTTCAATGAGGGTATCTATTGCACCTAACCCATTTTCGACCACCATCAAGGGAATTTCATAGCGTTCATAAATTTGATTTAACGCGATGCGCAATCCTAATGGATCGATTTCCCAGCCCCATTCACTCGCTGTAAGATGCGGATTTTTAACCCCATTGAAAAAATTCCCCGTTTGCTTTTCGGCTTGATCATTTACTTTAGTCACAGTAGAAGATTGGTAGTAAGAAAACGTATAGAAATCAACAGTGCCCTCTTTCAGTACTTCTAAATCTCCTGCTTCGATAGTAAGATCGATCCCTCTATCTTGCCAAAACTTTTTAGCAAAATATGGATAGCGACCTTTCACTTGAACATCACCACAGTAAAAATTACTGATATTAGTCATCTCTTGTGCGAAACGAATATCCTCTGGATGAGAAGACAACGGATAAATCATTCGATAGGCAATCATACAGCCCATTTGCAAATTTTTGTGTAGACTTTTTGCGTACTTGATCACTCGGGCACTTGCAACGAATTGGTGGTGGAGCGCCTGAAACCGCTGCTGGCTGTTATCGATATTTTTAGTATTCAAAAAATCATCAATATCCTTTGGATACATTCCTCCTCCTAAATACGTACCCACCCCTACATCTCTGGATAAAATATTGATTTCATTGAACGTCAGCCAATATCTCACATCATCTTGATAGCGATCAATGACCGTCTTGGCGAATCTTTCATATGCTTCAATCATTTCTCTGCTTTCCCAGCCATTAAACTGCTTTGTCATTTCTATCGGTGATTCATAATGAGACAATGAGACCATCGGTTCTATCTCGTACTTCTTTAGTTCTGCGATAAGACCATCGTAAAACTTTAACCCTTCTTCATTTGGTACTTTCTCTAAACCGGTCGGAAAAATACGAGTCCATGCGATAGAAAAGCGATACAGCTTAAATCCCATTTCTGCAAATAAAGCAATATCCTCTTTGTATCGATGAAAATGATCAATCGCCTCATGACTTGGATAAAAAGCACCTTCTTCAATTTCTGTGGTGATTCGCCGAGGCGTGTTCACATCGCCTCCCAGAAGCAGATCACTGATTGACATTCCTTTGCCGTCCGCTTGATACGCTCCTTCTAATTGATTGGCAGCTGTCGCCCCACCCCAATAAAATCCATCTGGAAATTTTGCTTTCATTTTTTCCCCTTCTTTCTTCTAAATAATTGTTACTAATTTATTCGAGTAATCAATCAATTCATCGTGCTCAAAAAATACCGGTTCATTCTGATTGTTCATAAAAATCAAAACAGAAGTTGGATCGTAGCCTTTAGACTTGATAAAATCAATATCAACACGGGCTAGCAAATCACCCGCCTTTACTCGCTGACCTTCCTCAATAAAAAGTTCAAATCCCTCTCCATCCAGTTTCACTGTATCTAATCCAATATGCAGTAACATTTCTAATCCATTATCATGTCGCAACCCGATGGCATGTTTTGTTGGAAAGACAGTTGTTATCGTGCCTTCAATCGGTGAATGGAATTCTCCTGACACAGGATCGATCGCCAGCCCTGGTCCCATTTGTTCGGTGGCAAAAACCTCGTCAGCTACTTCACTCAGCGGCAAAATGCTGCCACGGACGAAGCCTTGAATCAATGCTTCTTCAGCCGCTGTTCGTTTTTCTGAAGCAATCGGTGAAGGCTTCTCCAACGCTTTCATATCTTCTTCAATACTCTCTTCAAAACCAAAAATGACTGTCAAAACAAATGATATCGAAAAAGCTAACGCCAATGTTATGGCTGCTTTTACAATATTAGAGGCATCCTCTCCGAAAAATACCGGCAAGGTCAAAAGCCCTGGCGATCCGAATGAATAGCGGACTAGTCCGCTGATACCCGCATAAAAACCAGCAATTCCACCTGAGATCATCACATAAATCAGTGGTTTTTTCAGTTTCAAGTTAACCCCGTACAGCGCAGGTTCCGTGATACCAGACAGCGCCGTGATGCCGCTAGAAAAAGCAATTTGTTTCATCTGTTTATCTTTGGTTTTAACAAATACCCCAAAGGCGGCACCCGCTTGCGAAATGTTGCTTGCTAACATACCTGGTCCTTGGACGATTTCAAAGCCTACGGTTGAAAAGGAGACTTGCGCAATCGGAGTCAAAGCCGTGTGCATACCAACCATTACTAATAAAGGCGTGAAGATGCCCATCAGTGTCGGCACGAGCCATGGAACAGTCACTCGCAGATAATCCACAACAAAGAACAATCCATCTCCAAAAATCGCGCCGATGGGTCCTAAGATCATCAATGCGAGCGGAGCCATGATGATCACGATAAAAAGCGGCTTCAACATGGTTTTTAAAACACTTGGAATGATCTTTTCAGATAAACGATCAACATAACTCATAACCCAGACGATCAAGATGATTGGGATAACCGTTCCTGAATAAGCGGCTTCACGTATCGGAAGCCCAAACAGCTGCATAGAAACATCCGAGGCAACCAGACTCTGAAATGTTGGATGTAATAAGACGCCTGTGATCCCCAATGCTAAATAAAGATTGGTTTTAAATTGCCGTGCCGCACTAGCCGCAATTAAAAAAGGTAAAAAGTAAAAGGCGGCGTCTCCAATCATATTGATGATTTGATAATTTAAACTTTCTCTACTCAATCCCAAAAGGACCAGTAGAGCTAAAACCGCCCGAATTAAACCAAATCCGATCAATGCTGTAATGATTGGCGCCATTACACCAACAATATTTTCGACGATTCGTTTCACAAGTCCGTTTTTAGGTGTATCTACAGCTTCATCACTGTTTTTTTCCGTGATTTTATACTGATTGATTACAGTCGAATAGTAATTTCCTACTTCTCCGCCAATCACAAATTGTACTTCATCTCCAGTCAATTTGGTCCCTAGTACTCCTGGAATTTCCTTCGCCTGTGCTTGATTGAATTGCGTGGTATCTTTTAACTGGAAGCGAAGGCGAGTTGCACAATGATAGACCGCGTTAATATTTTTCTCTCCACCGATCGATTGAATGATTTTGTCTACTGATTCTTTCTTTTTATCAATCATTTGGTTCACTCCTCATTTTGTGATAGTAATAGTCTATTAATATGAATAGCTAAATATGCAATTTCTTCTTCAGTGATTGGTTTCTCATAGATTTCTTCTAAAGTCCGTTTTATTCGCTGACTATAGGCCATCGGTTCTTGATACAGCGTAGAGACTGTCTTTATTAAAACTGCATCATTGTTTAACATCGTGTTCGTTAAATAGCGTTCTGCAAAAAATTTGGCATGTGTAACCAGACGCTCATAGTGCAGACTGTGGCTATCCAATTTTTTCTTCACCAACATTTGTACAGACTTTAAAATATTTGTCACGATTTTTGTGATTTGGATAGCATTGGCATGAATTGCTGAGCGACTATTTCCGTTAATGATATGGAAAGTAATGTTCGCTGCTTCTTGTTCATTCAAAGAAACACCAAGTGCTTTTTCAATAATGGCAACACCTTTTTGAGCAGCCTGAAATTCTTCAGGATAAAATCGTTTGAACTCCCAATACATTGAAGAAGTCATAATGACATTGTCTCTGATCCTCTCGACAGTAAAATAAATATGATCGGTCAGTGAAAAGAGTGTATTAGCAGATAATTCCGTGTTTAGATATTTCTCCGCTTCTTGGATGACTTCATATGCTAGCTCGATATACTTTACAGGTACATTGTTCATAAACGTGATCAAGGACTCCATTCGATTATCTTCAATCGGAAGATAGAATTTAGAGATTTTCTCTTCCGAAATCAATTGACCTTTCTTTTGCTGATAACCGATACCTTTGCCAAAAGCAATAACATCTTTGTTGTCTTTTTCAACAATAATAACGTTTACATTCAAAACTTTCTTAATCAAATACATGTATTCTTCCCCTTCCTCCTTTCTGAGCGTAAAAAAAGGCATAATAAAATCAAATCTGCGAACCTTCGCAAAATTGATTTTATTATGCCTTGCCTGCCGTACAGTCACATACACATAAAAAAAATCACTATTTATTTCTTAAATTAATCATAGCATCCAAAAAAAGAAAACGCAATCATTTTTTATGTACAAAAAACCGCAAAATAGGTATTTCCCTTCTTTTGCGGTCAGCTTCGAATCTTACATCTAGATGACAAGCAGACTCTTTCAAACGAAATTAAATCGTAACACTGTCAAAAATCCCGCTACTTCTTCACGATCAGCTGAACGGCTTGATCGATTTTCTGCTTTTGGGTTTCCGTGTCGCTGTCTGGATTTTCCAAACAATTTTTCAAATTTTCAGCGACAATGATCCCCATAATACGGTTAACACTGGAACTGACGGCGGACAATTGCGTGATGACATCGACGCATTCTTTCTCGTCTTCGATCATTTTTTGAATCCCCCGCAACTGGCCTTCGGTTCGTTTTAACCGATTCAAAATATCTTTGTTGCATGCGGTCATCGTTTGATTTCTCCTCTCCATGCTGACATGCCGCCGAGGACATTGGTCACTTGAAACCCTTGCTGGCTCAAAAACTCAGACGCCATTTGCGAACCAGCCCCTGAATGACAGATGACATAGTAATTTTTATCCTTCTCTAAGTTGCTGATTTGTTCCGTAAGCTCGCTCAACGGTAGGTTTTGTGCTGTTTTGATGTATCCTTGTGCAAACTCATCAACTTCTCTAACATCAAGGATCTCAAGTGGTTCACGTTTTTCTTTTTGGGTAAATTCCTCCATAGATATGGCTTTAATCATGAATAATCATCTCCGGCTTAATAGTATTATACAACGAAAAGGCACCATCGAGGTTTTGACAATTGATGCCCGCTTGTTTTAAGATGCGTTCGGCAATGTAGCTTCTCAATCCGCTATGACACGTAACGACATACGAAACGCTTGGATCCAATTCAGACAACCGATCCCTCAATTCATCTAACGGAATGTGGAGCGCTTGTTGAAAACGTCCATTATTGGCTAATTCCATTTCTGAACGAACATCCAACAACTGCTTACCGTTTTCTAAGGCCTCCGTCAATTCGTGCCATTGGATATTCGCACTGATTCCTTCCGCCAGATTGATCGCTGCATAGCCAATCATATTCACTGGATCTTTGGCTGAGCCAAAAGGCGGTGCATAGGTAAATTCCAGTTCAGGCAAGTCAAAGATCGTTAAGCCGCCTTTGATCGCTGTTGCTAAAATATCGATCCGTTTATCGACCCCTTTGGCACCGATGCCTTGCGCACCGTAGATTTTTCCAGTATCAGCATCAAAAATCAATTTCAAATAAATATCCGTCGCATCAGGATAATACCCAGCATGGTCTTTGCCTGAAAGATGAACCACCTGGGGATTTAGCCCCGCCAGTTTGGCGCTGCGCTCACTCAACCCAGTAGACGCTGCGGCAAGATCGAATACGCGCACGATCGCCGTCCCAATACTGCCTTTGTTTTTGCGAGTCAGTCCTCCCAATACATCCGCAACTTGCCGACCTTGGCGATTGGCTGGTGACGCCAAGGAGATCAGCGTGTCTTCGTTAGTGATTTGTTGTTTCACAACGATGGCATCTCCCACCGCGTAAATGTCTTTCTTGCTGGTTTGGTATTGCTCATCTACCAGGATACCCCCCCGGTGTCCCAATTCAATACCAGCACGTTTCGCCAAATTCGTTTCTGGTTGGATACCTACCGAAAGAATCGTGACGTCTGAAGCTAGGACCGTGCCATCCTCCAGAACGATTTCTTGCCCTGCTTTTTCAAAAGCGGTCGCTGACTGCGAGGTCAAAACTTTGACTCCTTGCTTGATCAATTCATTTTTGATATACGCAGCCATTTCTTCGTCCAAAGGTGGCAATACGTGGGGTGCTTTTTCTACGATCGTAACTTCGAGGCCTTTTTTATGTAAATTTTCAGCGACTTCTAACCCAATAAACCCAGCGCCAATGATCGTCGCTTTTTGAGGCTTTTTGTCTTCAAGATGCGCCATGATTTGGTCTAAGTCAGGAACATTGCGCAAAGAAAAGGCATTGGTTGCTTCTTCTAGCCCTTTGATCGCCGGTACTAGCGGTTTTGCCCCCGGTGATAAAATCAACGCATCATAAGATTCCGTGAAGACCTGTTCGCCATGTTTGACCGTCACCGTTTTCTCCTCTGGCTCGATCGCCAGTACCTCATGAAAAGGTCGCACATCTAAGTTGAACCGTTTTTTTAATGCTTCAGGTGTTTGGACCAATAAGGCGTCTCGCTCTTTGATCTCACCAGAAATAGCATACGGCAGCCCACAATTCGCAAAAGAGACAAAAGGACCTTTTTCAAAAACAATGATCTCCGCTGCTTCTTTAAGTCGACGTAAGCGCGTGGCTGCCGACATTCCCCCTGCTACCCCACCGACAATAACTATTTTTTCCATCGTTACTTTCCTCCTTTGGTTGTTCCCCGCCATTGATTCATGCCACCGCGAACATTGACCACATCAAAACCCTTTTTATTTAGGATTTTGGCTGCTTGTTTGCTTCGAATCCCTGATTGGCAAATGACTGCCAGTTTCTTGTCACCTTTTTTAGTAAATCCAGCAATCTTATTTAACGGTACATTTTTGGCGTAGGCAATGTGTCCGCTGCGGTACTCCGCCGGCGTGCGTACATCCAGAACCGTCCATTCTTTGGCTCCTTCTTTTTGTAAATCAGCTGTTGACATACTTGGTATGCGCTTAAATAGTGAAAACATTTCTTGCTCCTTTCGTATACCCCTTGGGGTATATTAAACAAGATGTTTCCCTATTTGTCAACTAAGTGAATTACTTTAAGAAAAGAAACTTGCTGTTGCGTTGGTCCCCATTCGATAAACTGTCATGTGTCGGACATGTACCAATCAAGCAAGAGGAAAAAAAGCCACATATTTCCTTCCCCTCAGCCTCAGTGCTATAATAAACAAAAAGATATGCAGTAAAAAATAACACACTACAAGGTCACTTCGTCAAAGACGTTTTTCACGACCTCAGAATAAAAACGATGCTCCTCTCAAAAAAACAGCAGATAAAAAACGACGCAAGCACCACTTTCCCTTGATTTATCAAGAAGCAAGCCCTGCTTTCTTGGAATCAGCGTGGGTTTCGACTATGCTTAAGTCACATCAGCGAAAGGAAAAAAAGATGGAATTTGGCGAAAAAATCAAAGAAGTACGCACAAGAAATAACTTGACCCAAGAACAATTTGCCACTCAACTACACGTGACAAGACAAGCCGTTTCGAACTGGGAAAACAATCGCAATCTACCAGATTTAGAAATGTTGATTGCCATCGCCACGATTTTTCAACTCTCGCTTGATGAATTGATTTTAGGAGGAACTCAAGTGAACAAGATCACTGAAAAACTAATCAAAGACGGCAGCGAGACTCGACGCGCCAAACTCAATTTGATCACGACCTTGATCGGAACATTTTTACTACTATTCGGCTTTGCCTGCTTCTTCATCAAAGCAAGCTCCGTGGAATACATCGATCAATCCGGCATTTTACATGAAAATTTCTATCTAATCCCCGTAGGATTTTTGTTCCTATTGGCTAGTTTCGTAGTATTTGCAGGAACCGGGATCAATTATTTTCGAGCTGCTAGAAGAAAATAACGCAAAAAACTCGATTCCAATTGATGGAATCGAGTTTTTTCTTTTGTTCACTATCTTCCTTCAAAGAATCGGAACAAACAAGCCACTGATTTTTTCTTTTGTTTTCGTCAAAAGGCTTCTGGCTTGCCATTTTTCTTTTTCTACTAATTTTGCATGAGCTAAGTCTTCCATAAATTGCTGATTTAACTCTGTGATTATTTTAGACGGACCATAGATGAACATCGATAACTCATGGTTAAGGTAAAAACTACGAATATCAAAATTTGTTGACCCGATCGTTGCAGCAAACTCATCGACGATCATATATTTACAGTGAATAAAAGCAGTCTCATCATAGGTGTAGACTTCGACGCCGGCAGATAATAAGTCATCAATAAACGAATTCGTGCCATGAAAAGAAATTCCTCGATCCCCTTTTCCCGGCACGGTCAATTGCACGTTGATCCCGCACCGTGCTGCTCTTCTAAGCGCACCTAAACTTTCTTCATCAGGAATAAAGTAAGGCATGGCGATCTTAATCGAATCCGTTGCCTTTCCAATGAGATCATTAAAGGAATCCTTAATGATTCGCTCGCTATCATAGGGTCCGCCGTAGATTACCTGAACGATTTCCGAACCGCTTTGAACGTCGGTCTTCAACGGAAAATACGTAGCTGTCTGTGTCAAAAAATGAGTGACCGTTTCTTCCGTCTCATCAAGAAAGAGCCAATCATAAATAAAGCACTCTTGAACTTCTAGAACAGCAGGTCCTTCTATCCGGATGTTTGTGTCTCGCCAATAAGAAAACTTACTGCCTCGCCCACTATATTCATTTCCAATATTCATGCCTCCTGTATGTGCAATCTCCCCATCAATAACGACCATTTTACGGTGATTGCGCCAGTTCGCTTTATTACTTAGCCAAGGCGAGTTCAACAAATCATACGTGCGTACCTCTACCCCATTCTTTCGCATCATTAATAACAATTGATTAGGAAAGGCGATCGACCCCACGCTATCATACATAAACCGAACTTCCACCCCTTGTTTGGCCTTTTCGACCAAAACATTTGTCAGCTCCTCCCCTGTTTCATCCCCTTTAACGATATAAAAAAACACATGCACATGATGCTTGGCTTTTTTGATATCTTCTAACAAAGAAGCGAACGCCTCAGTGCCTTCGTTTAATAGGGTCAGATGATTATTAGTTGTGGGATACTTGCCCGAAAGATGAAAAATCTCATTGGAGAGATCATGTTTCTCATGAATGATCTCTGAATGTTCTTGCAGAATAGCCGAAACCGTTCGCTGCACTTCCCGTTCATTTTGTATCTGCTGTTTGGGCAATTTCCTTAATCGAGGTTCGCGGCCAATTAAATAATACAACATGACTCCTACAATCGGTAAAAACAATAAAGCTAAGATCCAAGCAATCTTCGAAGTTCCATCCCTTTGATCAAAAACCACTAAGTAGCCACAAAGAAGAATCGCCAAAATTTCAATGGCCTGCCAAGCATAAATCATTTGATTTAAAAAGAGAATTAATCCAACCGTCACAAGTATCAGTAAAATCGTTAAAATTTTATATTGCTGTAATTTGTTTTTGATCATCCTTCACTCCATCCAAATATGCGCTTATTAATAAATGCTAAAGCAAAAAGCCTCACTATATAATATGATTATATACGTTCTCGTTACGCAAATGTAACTCATTTCATCCCCAACTACTCATTTTTTACCTATTATTTATTAAGAAGAGACGATTTGCAGAAACGATACAGTAAATGACAAGCGCCTATTCAAATCGGCGCGCCAACTAAAGAAAACCCTGTAAGTCCCTCGACTTGTTGCAACAGCAGTTTTCTTTGCGCAATCGCCAAATTTGAATAAATCCCATCTTTCCATTACTATAAACGAAATCCGATCGTTTTTGCACGGTTATACTATCAAGGAGGTTTGTATGGCAATTCATGTGATGTGGTTTAGAAAGGATCTGCGCTTAGAGGACAACACGGCACTTACTGAGGCGCTTTTGTCTCTTCAAGCAAACGACCAATTGTTGTGTATGTTTCATCTCAATGAAAAGCAGTTTCTCCCCGATGCACCAAGCCATGATTACTTTTTTAGCGCAGTTGCTCACTTTATCGAGGCTGCCAAAAAGCAAAATCTGACGATCCACCTCTTAACGGGGACTTTGACAGAAGCCTTTGATCAGTTGTTCGCTCACTATCCAGAATGGAGCCAGCTTTACTTCAACTTTGATAACCGTGGATATGGTCGTAAACGCGACCTCTACATAAAAGAATTGGTCGAGAAAAAAGGCGTCACTGTCCATTCCTTTGAAGAACATCATCTACACCAACCAACGGAAGTCACCAAAGAGGATGGGACATACTACAAAAAATTTACGCCCTATTATAAGAAATGGATCCAGCTGCCCAAACCGGTCTATCAAAAGCAGGCCCTTGATTTTGAAAAAGCCGCTCATTTTAATGATGCCCGTCACTTTAAAGCAGGGACAGCGTTGCTTGCTGAGCTGCTAAAAAATAGAAAGACCGATTTTTCAACGATCGTTGGGGAAGACTATGCGCATAAACAATTGCAGGCCTTTGTGCAAAAGCGTTTGGCCGCCTATGAAAAAGACCGTGATCTCCCTTCGATCAAAGGAACCAGCCGCCTGTCCCCTTTCTTGTCTTTTGGACAACTCTCTATTCGGAAGGTTTGGGCCGCTTGCCAAGGAATGCCACCCAGCACTGGCAAAGCGACCTTTTTAAAAGAACTGGCTTGGCGAGATTTTTATCATATGATCTACTTCACTCATCCGGAGCAAAAAAACTATGAACTCATTGAGAAATATCGAAACATGGATTGGCAAAAGGATGAAGAGGCGTTTAACAAATGGCAAGCAGGGCAAACCGGCTATCCGATCATTGATGCCGCGATGCGGCAGCTGAATCAAACCGGTTGGATGCATAACCGTCTACGGATGATCGTCGCTTCCTTTCTAACCAAAGATCTACTGATCGATTGGCGGCAAGGAGAAGCCTATTTTGCTCGACAATTGATCGACTACGACGCTGCCAGCAATATCGGCGGCTGGCAATGGGCAGCTTCGACCGGCACCGATGCCGTTCCTTACTTTCGAATTTTCAACCCCATCACTCAGGGGAAAAAATTCGACAAAGAGGGGACGTTTATCAAACAATTTGTTCCCGAACTCGCCCAGTTGCCGCTAAAATTCATCCACGAACCTTACCTGATGACTGACGAAGAACAAGCCGACCTAAAGGTAGTTTTAGGCACCGACTATCCGTTGCCTATAGTCGACCATAACGAAGCCAGGAAAAGAGCCCTCGATTTGTATAGTAAAATCGAGCCGTGAGCAGCTGTCATGGCCTGCTTTCAAACATTATCGGTAGAAAAAAACCAGCAAAGACGCTCCGTAAGAGCTCGTCTTTGCTGGTTTTTTATTAAACTGGTGCGCCATTTTTCGCCTTTCAATAGTGAAAAAACAAACGGCACGTCTCATCAAATAGTCTGCTGGTGAGCATACAAAAAAGAAGCATTTTCCATGCTGTGTTTTTTAATTAAGGTCTTGTTGTCTACTTTCCCTCTTATTTCTAGTCGCTCTAAGCACCAATCCCCTGACAATTTATAGATTGAACCCTTTACTAGCGGCGTTCCCTGCTTTTTCACGACTGGCTAGCAATGTTTCTCCTTGCAAAACTGTTCGTCTGATGAAAGGTCATCTATAGAACCATTCTGTTATAATAGCTCCATATTTGAGGATAAGGATGGTTTATATGAAAAAAATAATCGGATTCGTCTTAGTCGTACTTTTAGGGTTTGCCGGATACAAAGGCTATGAATATTATCAATCCACCTATTCAGGACAAACAGCTTACGCGTATGTCCCATCTGAGATTCCGCCTAAGGTAGAACATGAAAGTAAAAGCGGCATCGGCGACCAGTCGCCTTGGTATTCTTACGATTACACGTTAAACTTTGTAAAAGAAGATGGTAGCACACAAACACTCGAGGTTTCATTATCAGAAGATAACGCAAAACCACTAACACCAAATTCATATGTAAAAGCGGTGATCAGTGAAAAGCGGACAATAAAAGGCCCGAATGGCGTTGAAAAAGACGCAATTCCCAAAAAGATTCTAGAAAAATTAGAAAATCAGAACTAATGAGCTTTTGTTAATAAGGACTAATGAGTTGCACAATATCAAATCTGGGTCAGAAAAAATCACATTCTGGCTCAGATTTTTTTGCTAATGACTTTCATCTTTTTTTGAGTCTACTGGACATGGATGGCACTTATCTAGCTGGTACAAAACCAATCGCAGATAGTTACTGGCAAGTGCAGCGAACCACAAGCCGAGTACAGTAATGACAAGGTGCAGGAAGTGGTGTCGCACAACTTTGAGTCTACGAACAGAAACTCAATTAAACGAAATAGCGGATAAGGTTGCTGAACCAACCAAAGTCCCAAAGTGAAACGTAAAACAAAAATAGCAAATCTTTTGAGATCCGCTATCGATCGAATGCATTTTCTATCTCTTTGTACAATTTTTCAACATTAAGCATCCCGTAATCTTTTTTTGAAATAGCTATGACTGGTGTTGTAGGAAAATTCTGTTCAATTTCGTTTTTCGCATACCCGAAAGATGGAGTCAGCAAAATAAGATCGGCTTCACCGCCATATTGATTTACCTGATTCGAATTATAGGTCTCAATTAAAACTTTATGTCCTCTTTTCTGCATAAGCATCTCCAGTTTCCTACTTAAAGCCTGCGTTTGTAAAAGCCCTTGGTCCGCAATGAAGCTAAAGACGATATCAAAAATAACAACTTTTTTCCACTTCTTTTCTTCTTCTGAATCTTTTGTTTTAATTAAATCTCCTGTTTTTCCCATGTTCTGGTATCCTTTCATTTTAGAAAAAAGAGTCTCAAAAAAAGTAGGTCTTTTCCTTCCTAAAATCTCGTCAACAGAAACATTGAAGTAGTTACTCAAAGATATAAGCGTCTGAATGTCTGGATTGCTCTCATTTCTTTCCCACTTTGATACAGCTTGTGGCGTAACGTTCAAAATTCTTGCTAAACTTTTTTGGGTCATTTTTTTCGATTGTCTTAATTCTTTGATATTTTTTCCTAAATCTAACATTAATATAATTCCCTTCAGATTATCTTTTCAATGAACGGATCGTTGAATAGAGGGAATGAGGACTAAACTATTGGTTGAGTTCTATCTCAGCGCTTATTAGAACGCTTTCATTAGTTCCTTAATAAAAAATTATCGTTCAGAATTTCTGTTAAGCTTTTTTGAGTCATCATTTTAGATTGCCTTAATTGTTTGATTTTTTCTTCTCTCGAACATTAATATAACTTCCTTGAGATTAACTTTTTGATGAACGGAGTGCGGAATAGAGAAAATCAGAACTAAACTATTAGTTGAATTCTATTTTATCACACTTCCGTTTTTGGAAAAATATAGCTAGTCGGTTTGTTGATATTGATAGAGCCAACTAACGACTGCAGACTCACATCTTTATGTGGGTCTTTTTTTACATCCTTCCAAAACCCACATTTTGAATCCCTTCTGTTATTTTCACGTTTGATGACTTCTGCTCTGTTGCGATACGTTATACAAGGATACTGGACACATTTATCTAGCAGAAAGCTGCTTGACTGACTCTGTTTTCATCTCGGCATCAATGACAAGAGCAATTCAAGCGCCTTTTCCTTTCCCTACTTCGCAGATAATTGAAAAAGCAGCGAATCACCTATCCGTTGACTCGCTGCTTTTTAACTAACAAGTGATGGCTCACACCACAAAAGAATGATATTTAGAATAAGCAATTTGATCGACGATCGCAGAAACCTGATTGACATCTAAATCGGCACCAATGGCGGTCACTTGATAAAATTGGTCATAATTGTTCCCTAATTGGGGGAGATTGGCATTGGAAATCAACAAGTCAAATGTCTCGTCCGGAGTATAGGGTAAAACAACAACATTTTGCTTGCCTTTTAGTTCATTTTTTAACAAGTAAATCGAAGCATCCGCCAAAAGACTGGAGCACATATTTAAGACCCCGATCCGTACCCGATATTCTTCTTTAGGCGATAACATATAAATTAAAAAGACTAGGCGTTTCTTGAGATAGTTGAGTTTCGTGGACGTAAACAAGTTGGTCGGTGCAATAATGTGTTCCAGAATGTCTGAGATCACTTGATCCCGCAAGGAATTGTGAAACATTTTGTGGTAATAATTTAGCGTGACTCGATCGATGGAATAATTCACTCCATGAAAGTAATAAACTTGTGCGATTAAGGAAAAGACATTGGCTTTGATATCGATCGTCGTATGCGAGGCATCAAGACGATAAATGGACTGGATTGCTGCCATGACTTCATCGGTGATCTCAAAGACGGGATTTTTATTAGTGTACAGTCCTAAGCGAAGTTCCTCGTAAGGAATCCCGCCCACCGTAATGAGGAAGAGACAGATAAAGAATGGCACGATCTTCGCTTCATCTACTGAGCAGATACATTTTTTAGAAGCATAGATCTGTCGAATAAAGTGACAGAGGGGCATCTCTTGGCAACGCTCGATTTTGGTTTGTTCTTCCGGACTTAAACTTCCCAAGGTCGTGTGAGACGTGACTTTTTTCATAATCACATACAACCAGATCTTCAGCTGCTTTTGTTGGGCAATCGATAATGTTATTTTTTTCGCTAACTCCGCAACCAGGTCATCGATCAAAACAGAATCGATCGTTGTTGCACCCATTTTGACAAAATTATAGTAAAAATAAATGCGTTGTGTCATCGTTCCAACTAGTTTTTTGTTTCTGATCTTTAATTCAAAATGCTGCAACAACTGATTGCACTCAGCAATCAATCGATTGAGGGTCCCCACACTTATGTTTAATTCATCAGCCAAGACGAAGGCATCATAGCCTGCATGTTGAAACAAATAATGGATGATTTGATATTTAGCAGATTTTTTCAATAGCGTGTCGGTCAAATCATCCAGTGAGACACTATCGGTTACTTGCAGTTCCAACGTATAACGGTTGATGATAAAAGAGACCTTCTCATTTTTTAGTTGCCGTTGAAGGCTCTCTGATAATTTCGTCAAGGTCGGCATCGTAATATCTAATTCCCGACACGCATCACTTTTTTTGATATGACCGGTCGATAAATACAAAAATTTGAGCAAGATATACTCTAATTTCAAGTCCTTATCCAGTAAGTCTTCTTTATACATGACTGTTTTTCCTCCAGTGTAAATCTATATTCATTCAGAATAGTTACAACCAATTTACAGAAAAAGATAGCAGTACGTTACTTATGAAACAAACAAGCGCAGTAAAAACAGGCCCTTTCTCCACATACTTTTCCTTCACTTACTCCCCAACAAACCATGACTGACAAACAAAAACCCTCGATGCAAGACGAATTTCCCTAAGAATTCCCTCACGACAACGTTCTAAGATTTCCTTTTTGTTTATGTAAAACGTTCTTCTCTAAAAAAATATATTTAGACCATAATAATTAATACTATCACAAGCCAGAAATGTCAATAAATGAAATTATCAAGCACTGTTTTTTTTACTTTCTCTTAAAAAACGACACTATCAAGTGCTTACCCGTTCTTACAAACAAAAAAATCAAAGGCAGTCGATGCAACCGCCTTTGATTTTTCTATAAACCATTGTTCATTCAGTCTTGCAAAAAACGTTTCATAAAGGGACCTTTTATTCATTGAAAAAAGCAATGAAAGGGTTTCTAGCGATACCGTTTCTTAATGTGAAAAGCCATAGGTTTGATCGGATGAAACATGACGGCTTGGTCGCTTGTTCAAGCGCTCGATTCCTTCTTTCATGTCTTGCACCAGATCCATTGCCATTTGCATACTTAAATCTGCCCGACAGACAAAGCGTTGGATATTGATATGTGATAGATTATCAGGTAATGGATAGGTAGGGACTTGCCAGCCTTTCATCGCAAATTCATCCGTCAAATCATACAGATTCCAAGAAATATCGGCATCTTCTTTTAATTTGTAGCAGACGATCGGCAACCGTGAACCATCATTATAAATATCGAAGTAACCTATGTTTTCAATCTCTTTTGCTAAATATTGGGCAACATCACTGGTCTTTTTGTGGATCAAGCGGTAGCCTTCAAACCCATTACGGATAAAGGTGTAATATTGTCCGATGATTTGGCTGGCACTTCTTGAAAAGTTGATGGCCATCGTTGGCATTTCACCGCCAAGATAACTTACTTTAAAGACCAGCTCTTCTGGTAAGAAATTTTTTTCTTTCCAAAGCACCCAACCGATACCAGGATAGACTAACCCATATTTGTGTCCAGACGTACTGATGGAACGAACGTTTTTCAAACGGAAATCCCATTCAAGTTCTGGTTCCATAAATGGTGTGTACAATCCACCACTAGCCGCATCCACGTGGATGTAGACTTTGTAGGCGGTGTGTTTGTTGTATTCCTCTAATTTCTTATCTAGTGCTTTGATATCATCGTATCGTCCAGTGTAAGTGATCCCTAAAATACCGACGACTCCGATCGTATATTCATCTAAATAGTCCGTGACCTTTTCGACATTGATGCTGCCATGTTCTTCATCGATAGGGATCGTTCGCATTTCAATGTCCCAGTAGACACAGAATTTTTCCCAAACGACTTGATAGGCAGAAGAAATCACTAAGTTTGGTTTTTGTTTATTGATATCTAAGCCAAGTTTTTTTGCCCGATTGCGCCAAGCAAATTTTAAGGCCAATCCACCTAGCATACACGCTTCACTTGAGCCTACCGTTGATGTACCGATAAAATCGGACGCTTCTGGGGCATGCCATAAATCAGCGATCATGTTGACACAGCGGTTTTCAATTTCTGCTGTCCGTGGGTACTCGGTTTTATCGATGGCGTTTTTATCAAGGGTTTCACTCATGATTTTGACTGCTTCTGGTTCCATGTAGGTTTGACAAAACGTCGCCAAATTTTGTCTTGAGACCCCTTCATCGATCAATTGATCTTTGACTAATTCATAGGCATCCCGCGGTACCAAGGACTCTTTTGGTAATTTGTACATAGGGATCGCTTGATCCATTGCCTCATTCCCATAGATAGGCTCCAAATATTGGGCTTCTTTTCGATTTTTTTTACTAAATAACATGCAGCTCTCCTCCTCATAGGTTGTGCTTTTTATTTTTTATCGCTTGCTTTTTCACCTACATATTTATAGATGACAAACGGTATCACGACAATAATCAGCCAACTGATGATCAAGATGGCTAAATAGGTTCCGCCCTTTCCCGATCCGATATCGCTCGGTGGAAAGAAGGAAATAAAGAAAGAAAAAATAGAAACAAGCAAACCAACCATCGCAACACCAATTTTCACATTTTTCCCACCAGGAATATGATACGTTCTTGTTAAGTCGTCTTTTTCTTTGACTAATTTAATATAGGAAAGAAACAAGAGGACATAAGCCACCAGATAGATGCAGACCGTCAACGCCATCGCAACGAAGAAGGATAGATTGGCGCCTCCACCGCCTAATGTCAAGACGACCGCCCAAATGGAAACAATGATGCCTTGTACCAAAACGATATTGATTGGGACATTGTGTTGATTGACTTTGGCCATTTGTTTTGGCAGCAAGCCATTTTCAGCTGCTTCAAGCATCGCCGTCGATGGGCCGACCACCCAAGCAGCAATTTCTGCAATGACACCTAAACAGATGACCACGGCAATCAAACGAACCAGCCATTCTCCGCCGCCAAAATGATGGATCAAATAAGAATAGGCTTGAATCACGCCAGTATCAAGAGACAATTGATTTTGGGGAATCGTGGCAGCCACCGTTGCCCCACCTAACGTATCCAAAAGAATCGTTGCTACAACTAAAATCAAAATAGCTTTCGGGTAATTCTTTCCAGGATTGTCCATATCTTTTACGTGACTGGCAGAAGATTCAACCCCTGCATAGGCCAAAATAAAGGAAACAAAAACGACCAGCGTATTGATTTTCGTGAAATCAGGAATCCAAGCGCCTGATCCAAAAGAAACTTTGACGGGATTCCCTTGAGCAATGTAGACAATTCCTAAGATAAAAAGAATGATCCCAGTTGCGACGATCCCCACAAAGAACCCTACTTTGGCAATCTTCGCAGTATTTTTTGTTCCGCCAAATTGTGAGATCGTAATCAGCCAAAAGATCACTAAAGTGGCAATCAGCTTCAGCCAAACATTCGTATTAAGAGCCGGCCAATTTAGGGCATAGGAAAGCGCCCCGACAATAAAGTAAATCATCGTAATAAAGCCTACCGTGATTTGGAACCATTGGAAGAAAATGGCAGCAAAGCCCCATTTTCTCCCTAATGTTTTTGAGACCCAGGTATAGAGTCCCCCTTTTTCCCATCCCTTTACAGTAGCCATCTCCGCAGAGCAAAGGGCTACAGGGATAAACCAGAGGAAACCGCCGACGAGTAAATAAAAAACTAAATTCATCTTCGATGTCGCAAAGGTTGGATACTCATATACCGTCATCACCATTGAAGCAGTTATTGCAAAAAAACTCAACAATGATAGTTTTTTCTTGCTAGTATCCATTTTTTTACCTCCTATCGTTAGATACTATTTTTCAGCAGCGGAAGATAGATCAATATGGTACGTATGTGTCAAATCTCCATCTGCTTTAAATTCGATTTCGACCGCTTTGATCGCTGGTAAACTTTGTTCTTGCGCCACTTTAAAATGAATAAAGCCATCTTTGTGTTTGTCATGGGTCAAAATCTCATCATCTAAGTAGTCCACAAACACTTCCGCTTCTACTTTTTTGCCATCATTCAACACCAAATAGGCTTTGTCAGGTTTGATTTTTTTGTCTTTCGAATCTTCATTAAACAATTGATATTTCAGTGAGAGCAATGTTTTGTATTCTTTGTCTTTGTCTTTGAATTCTTCTACATTCACGATTTTTACATGATTCACTAAAAAGCGAATGTGATCCCAACCAGCATTTTCATAATTCGTTTCATACCAAACGACGTCTTTGATTTTCGGATCGATTCCCTTAGTTACGATTTCTTCAAAATACCCGTCATCACTCAATTTTTCACTTCCCACAACTACTTCATCTGACGAATCGCTGATCAACGTTTCCGTTCCAGACCCAGAGACCACTTCCCCTGATTCTTCCACTGTTGAGCATGCACCTAGAGTAAACAAAACGCCTACACCTAAAACGAAACCTGCAACTAATGATGTTTTCTTCATTGTAAATCCTGTCCTTTCTTTTATTATTTTTATTCCATCTCAGGTATACCATTTAACCAAAAAAAGCGAATACCTAATTTTTTATTTTAAAAACAAAAAAACGCGAAAAATAATTCGCGTTTCGGTGCTATCATGAAGTGCAGATAAGAACAATGACCTTTGAAAAGAAAGGACTGAGTTTTTTTGAGAGCGCTTGTGGTCGTCCTAACCGCCGTTTTGTTAGGTATCAGCCCTCTTTCAGCTGACTTTTATCTGGAAAGGATGGACGGACATACTTCTAACGCAACGATTTCTCGGATAGAAGTTGCCCAAAATGAGTGGGCGACTACTGGATCAAAAAGATTTGTTGGAACGCTGATGCTTCCTGATGCAAAAGACAGCCTGTTGACAGCTGACGGGCATTTTCTGAGAAAACCTTCCAAGCTTGCGACGAATAGACGCGCAGCAATAGCAGCTTGTAGGGTTCAAAAAACACCCAAAACCGCACGGGGCAGTCATCTTTCTCAGCGCTGTAGCTCTTTAGCCCCTACGACTTTGCGGTTAGAAAAAGCATGTCAGGCACAGGCAATCAAACGTCTTTAGCTCTCATCCGAGTATCTGGTGTCGTACATGACGCCTTCATCCACAGGGTTTTCGCAGTGATGGCACATAGGTAAGTCAAAAACAAATGATCCTCAAAACGTTTATCCTCAAGTGTATCCTAGACAAATCTACTTCCCCATCCTGAACACAAAAAATAGCCACTACCTACTTTCTACTTACTTGTGCCATCCTCTGCTTGATAAAATGAACAAAATTTTTTGATCGAAAACAAAAAAATTGCCTATTCTGTTTTGATCATTTTTTAGTGATCGAGCATTGCTTAGCTAGCTAAGCCCCCAAACCTCAAGCAGCCCCCGAAAAACAGTTTCGGAGGCTGCTTGAGGTGAGCTTTGCTCACTATTTAGTTTTCTTATAAAAATTTTAATATGAGAAATCATTTATTACAATATGAATGAGAAAATTGAGTTACGCTTTCTATTTTCATAAGTAAGTATAGATTCTATTCACAATGTAACATAGTAACCTTATTTAACTAAGCTATTTTTTTAAGAAGACCTTATCAATCTTCTGAAGCAAAAATATTCCACCAGATTATATTAGTCTTGCCGAAGCCATTTTTATATGCTCTTCAATATTGTACTTATAGCTAACGCACTTCGACTCACCTGTATTCATTCGAATTAACGGACAGCCTCCTAAACACAAAGGTTGAACTTTACAACTTGAACATTTCGCTTTCGAAAAAAATTTGTACTCTGTAAATGTTTTATGCACACTGTTCAATTGTATTCCTGTATAGATATCTCCTACTCGTCCAATCGTTTTACCAATATGAACCCAGCATTTATATAAAAATCCATTAGGGTCGATTACATAGTCGTCTCGATTGATAGCTTCGCAGAACCCAATCGTTGTCCGTGGTATGGCAACAATATTTATCCCTCTTTCCAAAAGACTTTTATAAACCATTATTTCTTCTTTCGAAAACTCTTGGGATGTATAACATGTGGGTGTTTTGTAGGTATCAAAATCCTCTACCGGCGCAAGATAAAAGCCAACTTTCTTAAGTAAATTAAAATTATCCAGCGAGTTCATCAAACGAATAACATCTTCATGATTATTCTCCCTATCTATATTTACTCTTACAGTTACTGGAATATATTTTAGAGTTTTAACTATATTCTGTAATATTCTTGCAAATGTCCCTTTCCCATTTGTTAAACATCTTCTAGAATCATGATTAATCTGATCCCCATCCAGAGTAATTTGAGCATAATTAACGTGATAACTTTTTAAAAGTTGTGCAACTTTTTCTGTTAGCAAATAACCATTGGATACAATTTCTGCGTTGAAATTTTTATATTTTTTTTCGTTTTTCATTATTATTTCACTTATAACTTTAATAGAGTTCAATCCCATCAAAGGCTCTCCTCCATACCAAATTACTTTCAATGACTGATGGGGTAATACATTTTTAAGAATAAACTCGGCTGTTTTCTTAGCAGTTTCAGTAGTCATAGTATGTTGTCTAAACCCTTGCTCGTAACAATAAAAACAGGAGAAATTACAGTTCATCGTAGGGGCAATTGTGAAAGTTACTTGACTAGGATTATATCGTTTTTCATTTGCCACAGACACTAATCTTGCTTCTTCATCAATCTCATCGGAAACAATGATATTTTGATTTTCTAAATAAGAGAATAATTCTGTTTTCTCCAAGTTATCGTTATTAATAAAACTCTGTAGATCATGGAACTCGCTTTGAGTTAGTAAAACGATAGCAGAGTATACCGAATTGTACAAAAGTATTTCATTATCCACTTCTTCAACAATCGTATATTGCGATAATTTCATAAAATCACTCCTAATTAAATTGGGTAAAAAATTTCCTGTTACCTAGATTTGTATGCTTTACAAAAGAACGTATGAATGTTTCTCTATCAATTGAATAGTTGGGGTTACATGAAGTATCACACTGTACCTTTCCTCGACACACTGCAATTAATTCACATGAATTACACTGATTGTTGCTTTTCGGAAGAACACTCTTTTGGTCATAAAGGCTATATTGAACATCTTCTGCAAAAGAAGATGATTCTGTAAAACTTTTTATTATTCTACGTTCATAAAAATTTGTTGCATTACATAACCCTATAGATCCATCAGAGAAAAACTTTACAGACCAAGGATTATACGCATCGCACTCAAAGCGATACGAAGAAAATGGAGAGATATTCACCAGGAAACCGTTTTCAATTAGATGATCAATTGCAGTTGAAGATACCCACTTTAGATATTTTTCATAGGATAATGCATTGAAATAATTTTCATTAAACTCATAGTTATTAATGTAATAGCAATTGATATGGGCTTTGATATCACTTTGGCGGATCGTAACGAGAAAAGACTGAAACTCTTCTGTATTTTTATCAGATGTATTATAACCAATATGGATTTTAACACGTCCGCTCTTAGATGCTACCGCTAGATTTTCAAAAATCTTATCATACGTTCCGCTTCCACTCTTAAGAGATCTATTTCTATCATGATCTTTTCTAGATGTTAGTGTAGTATCGACAATTAAAGAATCAAAATGATTTATAAAATCTGGAGTGAGTAGATAGGCGTTTGTTCCTAAACCATAAGAAATTGAGAGTGATTTCTCTGACGCAATTTGATCAATCTTACTTTTAATTGCGAGAATTCTTTTTTTATAAAGAAGTGGCTCGCCCCCGAAAAAATAGATATATAGTCTCCGAACGCCTAGCTGAGCAATGTCTAAAATGTATTGCATTATATTATTTATCGTCTGATCAGTAATAACATTTTTAGAAAGGAAATCATTCTGGTAACAATAAGTACACGAAAAGTTGCAATCTTCTGTGATATTTATAGTGATAGTAACTAAGTCTCTCTTTAAATTGATTGTTTTCTGTTTATAACTTTCCAAATCACCGTGTATAAATCCATTTTCAAATAAATATTTTCGTTCATCTTCACTTATTTCGCTCGAAATCTCCGTTTTACTTTTCATTTTTTTTGAATCAATAGTAACTATTTCTTGCGTTAATGTATTGCAAAGAATAGTCTCGTTACCGTTCTCAATGATATCGACATACCGTGAAAAACGCATCACCTAACCCCCTTTTTTCAATAATTATACATTTCACAAAATAATATTTCAATTTTTTTTTAATTTGTGATATAGTTTTTACATAGGAGGGAGAGAATGAAAAAAATATTAAAAAGAAACCGCTCACTTTTCTTTTTGCATGTGATTTTATGCGCAATTGCAGCGCTCATTCAAGTTGGGGTTGCTTTGGTGTATAGACAAATCACCGAGGTTGCTATGTCAGGAGATGTAAAAAGACTTTTATTTATTGGTATATTCGCCTTCTTTTACATCTTATTGAACACGATGAGCGATTTTATTCCAAGAAGAAGTAAATCCGTCTTAGTTCAATCAATAATGAATCAACTGAGAGAGAGTCTCTCGCAGAAAATCGTTCGAATTAATCCGGCACTATTTCTTAAAAATGAGAAAAACGAGTATCTCTCAAAGTTGGCAAATGAAATGAAAGTCGTTGAATTAGAATTTTTAAAGCCCGGATTTGGACTGATTTTAAGCATTTTTACCTTTCTATTCTCTCTTTTATTCACACTAAAATTAAACACTTCTTTTTCATTGATTATGCTGCTCTTAGCTTTTAGTCCTTTGCTAGCCCCTTATTTCGCTAAGCGAATCCTTAGTGATCGTCGCAAGTCCGTTGTTCTGGAGCAAGATCGTACACTTAGTTTATTTGACCAACTTCTCTCAGGATACCTGACCTTACGTGTCGGCAAAGGTTTTCCAACATATACGAAAATTTTTACTAACAGTAGTGAACGATTAAAAAAGGAAAGTATCACTTTTGAAACCTTACAAGGACTGACTTATGCAATTTCTTTTGGACTTGGGGATCTTGCCTATTCAGGGACATGGATCGTTGGTGGTTTCTTTGTTGCTGCCAAAATAATCACCATTCCCGATCTTATTGCGATGACTACACTAATGAGTACGATTGCCGGTCCGTTAGAGTATTTCAGTACTTCAGTTACAGATATTTTAGCGAGCAAGAAGGTCGCGGACGATCTTATAGCTTTCATTGATGGCACCGATGATGATGAGCCCAATCGCTCACTTGAACTTGCAGAACCAATAACTACTTTATCGATTGAAAATCTGCATTTCCATCATGGAAATCGCTTGATTTTTAATGGTTTTACTCAAACATTTGAGCGTGGAAAAAAATATGCTATCACTGGCGCAAGCGGTAGTGGGAAGTCGACACTATTGAATATTTTAGCGGGAATTTACCCTATCGACGATCGTCAAGTATTGGTTGACCAGCAAGAGATGAATCAGCTATCTAGAGACTCCCTTTATGAGAAAGTCGCACTTGTCCAACAAAAAACTGCTATCTTCCAGACGAGTATTGCTTACAACGTTTCTATTTTTAGTGAATACGAACTTGAAAAAATCGTTGATGTTTTAAAACGAAGTGGATTAGATGATCGTTTTGATAACAATGATTTAACCGATACGCAAGATAATACATGGATAAACTTTCTTTCTGGCGGCGAGCTTAGACGGCTTGAGATTGCTCGGGCAATCTTTAAAGATTCCGATGTTATTCTTTTTGACGAACCAACATCTGGTCTAGACAGTATAAACGAGATGATTATCAGTGACTTAATCTGCTCACTTACAGATAAAATAGTCATTGTCGTTACTCACTCAACAAATCAGGAATTTCTAGGTTCATTTGATGAGCTAATTCAGTTAAATAGATCATGAATTTAGATGATATAGGCCTACCTTATGTCATCTGGAAATATAAAAGAAAGGAGAGGTATACAATGAAAGTAATCTCTGAAGCTTCAAAAGAACAAATCATCACCATGTGTGGAAGTAATCAGCATTCCCATCATCCACCAATCATCTTACCTGAAGAGACTGATACACCATTTTCAAATCAGAAAAAAGAAGAGATAAAAAAAGAAGAGAAAGCTAGTTAAGAGAAAATCATTTGATCCTTACTTTACTTATTAATAAGGATAATAGCAATCAAAGAAGGGGTCGTGACTAGCTATATATGTCTCGACCCCTTCTTACATATTTCCCGCAAACGCAAATAATTTTTTTAACAGCTATTTGTTATCAACTTTCTTCATATACAGAATTGGATAAGGGTTTCCTTGTTCGTCTAACTCGCTTCTTCTGTATACCTCAAATCCCATATGCTCATAAAATCCTTTCGCCTGAGGATTCTGTTCATTTACTCCCAGTTCATTTACAGCATAGTTTTCCATCCCGTATGCCAAGAGTTTCTTTCCTAGGCCCTTGTCTCTTTGTTCATTTGCTATAAACAGCATTTCAAGATTTCGATCCGAGATCCCCATGAAACCAGCTGGCTCTCCATGCTCACTTTCTACGACAATCAAATGCGGCACATGATGCAATGCCTCTGGAATGTATTGCTTAATGGCTTGGATTTCAGACTCTGACAAAAAGGTGTGCGTCGCCTTAACAGAACTCTCCCAAACTTCAATTAATTGTTGCTCTAACTTTTGATTCATATTATTTACTTCTTTTATATTCATGGATAGTCACACTCTCATCAGCTTTTTTTCGTTTTTCATAACAAGAACCGATTATTTCCTTGATCCAAGTTAAGAATTTTCATCATCATCATACCATGAGATGGATTTATTTAAAATCTATGGATAAAAAATGCCTCGCTCAAATAGATAACGAAACAATCAATTCTAAGAGAGTATGACTTGCTTTGAAACACACTAAAAAAGGAGCTTTCAATATTGATAATTTCTCAAATCATTCTGTTGAAATAAAAATACTTGTAGCTTTTTCTTCCCGAATAGTCGCCATAACGAACAAAATATATTCTTTTAAACAAACGATTTTAAACCACTTGCCCTAGAGTCCACTTTAGGGTTTATGATTACTTATAGAAAAAGATAAGGAGAACCAACGATGAATATAAAAAAAGCAGCGGAAATGTTTGATTTGAGCGTAGACACATTGCGCTATTATGAACGAGTCGGTGTGATTCCACCTGTCCAACGCAATGAGAGTGGCTATCGGGTGTACACAACAAATGATCTAAACTGGATCTATTTAGCAAAACATTTACGAAATGCAGGACTGTCCATCGAATCGCTAATTGAATTTGCTCAATTGGCACAAGTGCGTGAAAGTCAAAATGTCGAAAAAGCTCAGAAACAGATTTTAGCCGATCAACTCGAAGAATTAGAGAAAAAGTTAGCAGAAATGCAGGAAGTGCGAGACCTGCTTATTTATAAGATAGAAACGTATGATGAGCATATCGCAAAATTCAAAGCAGGAAATATGACCCCTGATAAAGTGGAAAAATTATGGGAACGAAAAAAGTAACATCTTTTACTTGCTATGGACTTAACTCCAAGGTTTAGGATAGAACATGCAATGAAAATTAGAGGAGGAAACATTATGCAAACAATCACACTCAATAATGGTGTCACCATGCCGCAACTAGGATTTGGCGTTTATCAAATTCCTTTGGAAGAAACAGCAGAAGCTGTTTACCAAGCAATCAAAGCTGGGTATCGACTGATCGACACCGCTTCTATTTATGGAAATGAAACAGAAACAGGCGAGGGAATCAAGCGCGCCATCACTGAAGGTCTAGTCACTCGAGAAGAACTTTTTGTTACCTCTAAATTATTTATTCTCCAAACTTCCGAAGATAAAGCGAAAGAAACGATTGAACTTTCGCTTGAAACAATGGGATTAACTTACCTCGATCTTTACCTTATTCACCAACCATATGGAGATATTTATGGTGCTTGGCGCTCCATGGTTGCTGCTCAAAAAACAGGGAAATTACGTGCAATTGGCGTTTCAAATTTCAAATCAGCTAAGATGATCGAGTTTGTCGGCTTGAATGAGGTGAAACCTCAAATCAATCAAATCGAAGTGAACCCTTGGAATCAACGAGTGGAAGATCAGGAATGGCATGATAAATATGACGTCCAAGTTGAAGCTTGGGCACCTTTTGCAGAAGGACGCCATGACCTATTTACCAATCCGACATTAGCAGAAATTGGCAAGCAATATGGCAAAACGGTTGGCCAAGTTGTTCTTCGCTGGTTGATGCAAAGAGGGATTGTCGCTTTAGCAAAAACAGTTCGTCCAGAACGGATGGCTGAAAACATTGCTATTTTTGACTTTGAGCTTTCCCAGGAAGACATTGAAAAAATAGCCGCTTTAGATAAAAAAGAGTCCGCATTCTTTGACCACGATGCTCCCCAACAAGTGGAATGGTTTATGAATCGGATGTTAGATACTGAAAGCTAATAAGGAAAACACTATAAGTCCGCTCCCCTTGCAAAAGGAGGCGGACTTATAGTGTTTCTTACTGAATGGTAGGTCGTCACTTTTCTTTGTAAAAATGAAACTGTTTTTGAAACTCCGGCTAGTGAATCTGCACGGATCAAATAACTGCCTTTCATACTTAATCGTGGGTCCTAAATGATGACCTACAAAGTGACGAAGGACGGACATTCGTAAATAAGAACTGTGCAAAGCAACAAGCCTAAGACGCTTATCTGGCCTCTCAAATTTCCTTTCACCAAATATGTTTTAGAGATTCTATACGTACCTATAGATAAATTGCCCCCAATTCTTCTACTCTTAAGGGGAAACAATAAAAGAAATCTTTAAATCAAGATAGCTGCTGCCATCACAACGAAATTATAGAAGCTATGTGCAAAAATGGATTCCCAAATATTTTCCCTACGTAAATAGGTGATCGTCAAATAAAACCCTATGACAAAGTAGGGAAAAAGAGCAAAAAGATTCCCGTTCGCATTTACAATATGACTCTGAGTAAAAAGCAAGAGGCTTCCGACAGCAGTGATGATTCTCAACCATCGTTTTTCTCCAACATAAATCAGTATGTAGCGATAAAGCATTTCCTCAAAAACAGGTGCTAGCAAAAGAGCATCAAATACAAAGGCAAGGGTTCTTTGATCTGAGGGATAAACAAAAATCAACGCATTGAGATCACGAAATAAAAGAATATTAATTAAACCGATGGTAAGGATAATACTCGCAGGAACGATTAGAACGATTTTTATTAATTTAACTTTATTTAGCTTTTGATAACTCTCTACTAAATAATTACGAAAGAGTATAGTACCGAATAAAATGAATAGTAATTTTATTCCAATATAATTATAACTCATCAAATATCTTGCATAAGAAGAAGGAATGCCACGTATTGCTAGCCCCTTCCATAGGACATAAAACAATAAAAATAACCCTCTTTTCAACTTATCCCTCCTATTGAACGAAAGCTTTATACTCCAGATAGTTTTACTCTTATTTCAGTTCTTCCTATCTCTAAAATAACAATAAACCAAATAACCACTGGAGCATACTAACAAAGGAAGTCCGACATAGAGCATACCAATTCCTAACGGATAATTAATAGCAAGGTCAAGTTGGATATTCTTAAGTTCTTCTTGACTGATTGTGTCAAAATCTTGAATAGGGATCAAAATCGTTTGTAAAAAAAAGCCAACGACCGTGATAAAAAGACTGAAACAAAAAACGCCGAGTGCAAATTTTTTCATAAGAGACCTCTTTTCAGCATACACTTTATTGCTTTATGATCTTATTATACATACCATTCATTAAAAAAAGAAGCTTAAAATATTTTTACACATCACACTTGCAACAATTAACAAGGAAATCATCCTATAGAAGTCATTCCTTAGCTGGATAAAGGAGTCTCCTCACTAATAATCCTTCCATCAAACAACATAGGAAGTGTTTAATTTCCTTCATTCGACTTACTTGAAATCTGCCTCTATGAAGACTAGAAACACGTATCCAAATCACCGCTATCCACCGTATTTAGAGTATCGATGTGCTTTTTTAAGACAGTGCCGAAATGGCAGACCTTTTCTCCGAAAAAATCAGAGGGGATGCTAAAAAAAACCGCTAGCAGTAAACGAATCATCGTCCTTACCAACGGCATTTTATGAAAGGTTCTGTCCTAGCTTCTCTAAAAATTCCACTTCATATTTTTAGTCAGGCACTGTTTTTATTGTAAAAAAATTTTCTTTTCTTTAGCTTAGCAAAGGTGGATTGCCATTCTTTTCTAGGACATGTTTTGTGGTCCGTAGTAAAAAGATTCAGTACTTTTTAAACGGTTCTTTGTCTCGTAAATGAAGATTCTCATGATTGTCTTCGATCATTTCAATCACTCTTGGTTCACTCGTAGCGTACGCTTCCTTCAACGCAGCATCTAAAGCTTCTTTGGAGCGTACACGGACTGCTTTAATACCGTAGCTTTCAGCCATTTCTTTATACCCAATATAATCGATATCGACCCCTTCTTTTTGTCCGTTATAGTCTAGTTCTTGTTGGAATTCAACCATGTTGTATTCTTTATCCACCCAGATTACTTGCACAATATTCAAATTGTAATGGGCTACTGTAGCTAATTCTTGTGAGGAAAACATAAAGCTGCCATCCCCACCTGAAGACAAAATCTTTTCCTCAGGACGCAACAATGCTGCTGAAATCGCCCAAGGAAGACCGACGCCTAAGGTTTGTTCCCCATCAGACATTAAGAAATGTTTTGGCCGATACACCTTTAGGTATGAACCTAGCCACACTTCATGACTTCCTCCATCCATAACAACGGTCGTATTTGGATGAGCATCGATTATTTTTTGCAAAGAATCAACAATTTCCAATGGATGTAGTGCATCCTCAGTTGTTTGGCTGGGTACTTTTTTCTTCGCTGTCAATTTTTCTTGCAAGTCATGGACAACCATTTTCCACTCATCCGTAATGGCTTGATCCGTTATGCTATTGGTAATATTTTTTAGATTTTTTGCGATATTGCCTAAGAGTATGGTGTCAGGGAGATAAGTTTCATCTAAATGATCCACTACAGTATCAAGATCAATAATGCGCTTGTTATCGGTATTCCAAACAGAAGCCCAGTATTCAACCAAATTTAATCCCAATGTAATCACTAAATCACTGTTAAAAACTAGTTCATCCCCAGGCAGGTTATTAAACAGCCCCACTCGACCCACATAGTTTTGAGAAAACTCGTCCGTCAATAGACCTGTAGCTTCGAACGTCTCCACGACCGGAATTCCCGTTTTTTTAACGAACGCTTGAATGGCAGCCGCCGCATTATCGTCGGCTGCCCGAGCACCAACGATAATAACTGGGCGTTTTGCCGCTTTGATTTTCTCAACTGCACTAAGAATGGCAGTTTCGTCACTGATCGTATTGTCCAATTGATTCACTAAGGTCGAAAAAGCCAAACCAGATTTAGTAGTCTCAGCTAACAGAATATTACCTGGAATATCCATAAAAACGGCCCCGGGATTGCCATTGATACTTGAGACATACGCATTCGCTACTTCATCCGCAAGGGCATCGGTATGCTGAATTTCCTTGGCATATTTAGTAATCGTTGAATCATTCATTACGCCAGAAATATTAGGATTTTGAGGATACGGTGTTACTAACTTCGCTTGTGGAACTTGTCCGGCAATAGCCAATACCGGGTCACCATCAGAAGTCGCCGTAGCTAAAGGTGTGACCAAATTCAAAGCCCCCGGTCCTGACGTAGTCATCACTACACCAGGTTTACCAGTCATGCGCCCAATTCCTTGTGCCATGAAACCCGCATTTTGTTCATGTCTTACCGTAACAACTTTAATCTCTTCACGTTTCTTCAAAGCCATTAATAGCGGACCCAACTTGCCGCCTGGCAATTGAAAGACATATTCCACGCCATTTTTAATCAATGTATCTACAATCAAGTCTGCACCGTTTTTATTCATAATAAATCTCTCCTAAATGTTTTTTGCAAGTTGTTTATTAGGATTACTTGAGATAGCTGTAAAGGTAATAAATTTGCTTACTCGTGTACTATAGATTCAAAAGAAAGAATTGTACATTAGGGAATTTTTTTATACGTCTATTTCTTATTGCTTCTTACGATTAGGAGATGAATTATTTTACAAATAGTAAGTAAATCCTTATGATACTCTCAGACATACGGAAAAGGAGACAACGGACGATGACAAGAAAAATATACAACTGCGAAAATGGTTGCGCGGTCGAATCGACTTTACAAATGATTTCAGGTCGTTGGAAAAGCGTTATCTTATATCATTTGATGTTTGATGGGGCACTTCGCTATAACGAACTACAAAAGCTGATTCCTGGCATCACTAGAAGAATGGTCTCTTTGCAGTTGAAAGATTTAGAAAAGGATGGATTGATCTATCGTAAGGTCGTTCAGGAAAAACCATTACAGGTTGTGTATGGAATGACCGATTATGGCTACTCTTTAAAAGAGATCATTGAATTATTGTATCGCTGGGGCGAAGATTTTAATCACAAAAACGCGGGATTACTTGAAGAAGAATGTTTAACTTGCAATTGATCGCGACTGCTAGTAAAAATGAGGTTTTTAACGTGAAAAAGATTGAAAATATTGAAGAATTATATGAAATATTAAGCACATCAATGGAACATTCAACGTGGTGGGATACAGAAAATCCATGGGAAATCGTTGTCGGATCAATTTTGGTTCAAAATACCAATTGGAGAAATGTGGCCTATTCTTTAGCAAACATCAGAAGAGAGATTGGATTTTCTCCGAAAAGATTGGCAGAAATTGATCAGTTCCTTCTTCAGGATCTGATTCGGCCCAGTGGTTTCTACAAAAATAAATCCCGCGCGATAAAAGAAATCTTTTCTTGGTTTCAGCGCTACAACTATGATATCGGTATTATACAGAAAAAAGAACAGGCTGAGTTACGAAAAGAGTTGCTAACTATTTATGGTGTTGGCTATGAAACGGCAGATGTACTAATGGTTTTTGTCTTTAATAAGGTCGTGTTTATCGCTGATAAATACGCACAACGAATTTTTAGTCGCTTAGGCCTAAATGAGCCGCTTACTTACCTCACCCTTCAAAATATGATCGAATTACCAGATACATTTACCAATGAACAAGCTCAAAACTTTCATGGTTGGCTAGTTGATTACGGTCAAGTCCATTTGAAATCGGATAAAGACTGGCAAGCAGGCTTCTTAAGTCAGTTTACACTCGTTCACCTCTAATTGTGGTATAAAAAAATTCCCTAATTTACATTTCATTGACCGAGGATTACGCTGTCCTTGTTACAAAAACACGTTTCAAGGAGGAGATAGTATGAACGATCCATTTTTAGGATTACAAGACGTGCCAGCGTTTCACGTGACCAGTAAGGACATTGTTGACGGGAAACTTATGGATAAGAAATTTATGTCTGGCGATTTTGGGATTGAGGATGGACAAGACATTTCACCAGAGCTTCATTGGACCGGTGCACCAAGCAATACGAAAAGCTATGCGGTTACCTTATACGACCCTGATGCACCAACTGGATCCGGATTCTGGCATTGGGCAGTCATGAATATCCCCGCTTCTGTAGAGGAATTATCACAAGGAGCCGGCAGTAGCGATAACGCAAAGCTGCCACAAGGAGCCGTTCAATTACCAAATGATGCCCGCATGAAAAAATATATTGGTGCTGCGCCGCCCAAAGTTCATGGGATTCATCACTACTTCTTAACGGTTTGGGCATTGGCTATTGAGAAAGTTGAAATTCCTGAGGATTCTACCCCAGCCTTTTCCATTTTTAATACCTTTGGACATGTCCTAGCTCGTGGTGTTGTGAACTTTGAAGTCGAAGTGAAATAGGGAAAGCTCAGAGAGGAAGATACGTAATGAATGCTGCAAAAGAAAACTATTTTGGCAAACTAGAACAAGTCCATGAATTTTATGATGCGATGCCTACCGGTGTTAGCTTATCGGAAACCGGGAGAATCTTTATTAATTTTCCTGAATGGGGAGACCAAGTAACCGCGACAGTCGTTGAACGAGTAGACGGCAAATTAATTCCTTATCCTAGCCAAGAAGCGAATACATTTGATCCTCAAAATCCGGAAAACGGATTTCTAAGTGTACAAAGTATTGTTGCTGATGGTGCTGGTACTTTGTGGGTATTGGATACCGCTGCACCCAAATTCACCGTTCCTGTTAAGGGCGGGGCAAAACTGGTTGCTGTAGATTTAAGTACCAATCAAATTCGCAAAGTCTATACTTTTTCACCGGATGTCGTCCTAGACTCTACGTATTTGAATGATGTTCGAATTGATTTACGCCGCGGTTCTGAAGGTGTAGCCTATATAACCGATTCTTCTATTACCGGTCCTGGTGCGTTGATCGTACTCGATTTAAGTACTGGCGATGCGTTCCGTATTTTAGATGGCGCCCCCTCCACCGCGGTTGATCCAGCCTTTATCCCTAAAGTTGAAGGCGAGATTTTGTTAAATCGCTCGGCTGATGGAACAACTTCGCCTTGGCAAGTGGCAGCTGACGGCCTAGCGATTTCTCCCGATGGAAAAACCTTGTTTTTTAGTCCTTTATCCAGTCGACATTTATACTCAATTGAAACTGATAAAATTTTCAACAAAGAAATTGACGATCATGCGTTAGAAGCACATGTTAAAGATTGGGGCGAAAAAGGTGCCTCCGATGGCATGATTACGGCAGAAGATGGAACGATCTATGCTGGCGACTATGAAAACAACAGCATTCGTGTGATTCACACGGATGGTACTATGGAAACTTTGGCTCACGATCCGCGTATTTTATGGCCAGATACTTTATCTATTGGACCAGATCAATACTTATATTTTAACGCCAACCAGCTGCAACGGCAGGCTAGTTTTCACAAAGGAGAAGACCTGAGAGAGAAGCCTTACAGTCTGTTCCGCATTTTTATCGGGAAAGGTCCTGCGAAAGCAAACTAACCGGTCTTGATCCAAATGGAGGGCAATACTTAAAAGAAATAATGCGATTTTCTATCCAGAAAAGGAGGAATTAAGATGTCAGAACAGAAAACGATGAATGTAATAGGCTTTTTCGAAGGCCTGCCAATTGAATCTACGCATAGTTTTATTGACCAAAAAGAAGGAATCCCTGTTCCAGGTCCTCGTGATTTATTAGTAAAAATCAAAGCCGTTTCGGTCAATCCAGTCGACACCAAATTACGGCAAACGACTCGCAAGCGAAATGCCCTGCGTATCTTAGGTTTTGATGCGGTCGGAGAAGTGGTCGCTGTCGGAAAAGATGTCATGAAATTTACTGTTGGTGATCGGGTCTTTTATGCAGGAACCACCACTCGATCAGGAAGCAATCAAGAATATCAAGCAGTCGATGAACGGATCGTTGCTCTAGCCCCTAAAAATTTAACAGATGAAGAGGCGGCTGCATTCCCATTGACTGCATTAACCGCTTATGAATTGCTGTTTGAAAAATTCGGCTTGACTCCTAAAGAAAACGCCAATCAAGGGAAAAGTATTCTCGTTATCAATGGTGCGGGTGGTGTCGGATCGATACTGAATCAGTTGGCTCATTGGGCAGGTCTAGAAGTGTATGCTGCCGCTAGTTCAAAAAATTTTGACTGGCTTCAAAAAACCGGGGTTGACCACCCTTTAGACTACCATCATGACCTAAGAGACAGCTTTCGAGAATTAGGCGTTCCGAATGTCGGTTATATCGCTGTCTTGTTTGACATCACCCAATACTTTGATCAAATCAGCCATTTGGTAAAACCTTATGGTCATGTGGGCACGATCGTTGGCATTCACGAGCCCCTTGATTTAAGTGTATGGAAAAACCTTTCTGTTAGCTTTGATTGGGAGTATGTGTTCGCTAAAACAGACCACGACTATCAAATCGAGACACAAGGACAAGCGCTAAAAATGATTGCTGATTTAGCAAATGAAGGGACACTAAAAACAACCTTAAGCAAAGTCTATTCGGATGGAATCAACGCGGCAAATTTGAAGCGCGCAACGAGAGATGTCGAAAGTGGCCATATGTTGGGAAAAGTCGTCGTAAGTGGTCCTTTTAATGGAAACCTTACAGGGAATTAATCGCCCGAGCCATTTAATGAATGCTCCCTTCAACAGAATTCATCATATATTCTAATACACTATCACTAATTTTTCGTAACAGCCGGATTCTCAAAGAATGATTTGTAGATGAAAAAAGCATTCAGAAAACAATGGGTCTCTGGATGCTTCATTCATCAATATAATAATCTAATGGATAACATAGTTAAAACTGAAATCAAGGTAAATCCATATTCGTTTTTCATAAAATCATCATCCATTCATAACTTAAAAAATAGTCATTCTTAGTAAGTGTTTATTTTCAAGAAAATTCATTCTCTTTACTTAGTAAGATAGAAAAAGACAACAACCATTATGACAACAAGTACCCAAAAATACCATTTTTCAGAGTTTTTTTTCTTCATATCTATTCTCCCTTTCTATTCATCTCAATTTTGAAAGAAACATAATAAGCAAAATATCGCCTTCTTGAAGGGCAATCGCTATCTGACTCCCTATCCGATTAATTCTCGGTTAACTCATCCCTAAATTTCAGGAATAGGTCTTTCGCTTGTCCTGTACTCATGTTTGTCAGGACTTTAATTTTCTTGACCATGCCAATATCATTTTCGTTTTTTGAAAGCATTTGTCGTGCCATTTCTTCTTTGATCTCTGCTTCTTCTTCCTTCGTTAAATTTCTGACTTCTTTCTTTTTACCAAATAATCCCATCCTGTTCTCCCCTTCTTATAAAATTTATGCGCTTTTCACACTAGCCAGACTGAGCATTCTTTTTATCTAAAATGCGTTTTTCTATCCATCACTTGATTCCTATACTCTAATCTACCATTTCTGTCGAAACCGAGGAAATGGTTAGTTCTCTTTTTTATTTTTAGGGAAGATATAAAAATAAAACACGGAGCCAATGATGATCGCTGGCGGCACCGAGATGCTCAATAATTTTAAAGCAGTGTTTAAAAGTACACCAAATTTTTCTTGAATAGAAAGATTCATAATCCTGCTGAAGTCTTGATTGAACGAAGTAACGATCATCGTGGCAAAAAAGAGCAAGCAAAAACTAATTACCCCATACTTGATACTTACTTTTAAATCATCATTGTCTTTCTTAGTTTCTTCCAAAAGTAATGTTTCTAATGAGATATCCAATTCTTCGGCTATTTTGATCATATTTTTTTTGCTAGGGTACGTAGCACCTAGCTCCCATTTAGAGATCGTCTTATCACTTACTTCTAATAATTCTGCTAGCATACTTTGTGTTAGCTTGTTTTTTTCTCTATATTCTTTCAGCTTCATTGCTAATATTGTTTCCTTCATTTCAACAACTCCTCATCAATTTCTACCTTTCATTTTGACATAAAACCTACCATTTAACAGGAATTCTTGAAAAAGAGAGTAGAATAGAGGGGATTTTTAGCTACTTCTGGTGATTTGCCTGAAACATACTACCGAATCCTTCCTTACAACAATAGTTGTTGTGCATTCTGATATCTTCTAAATAATATCAAACCAGAAATCATAAGCATCTGTAAATAATTAAAGGAGACGCAAAAACTTCCCAGTTTTTGCCCTCCCTCATTTCTCAAGAAAATATGTTAATAGAAGATTCTCTTCCTATCATTCACATTAAAACAAGCCAAAGTATTTTTTCACTTCAATATACACTAACGGAAAAATGGATAAGCCGATTACCCATAGCCAGTCAACTGCACGAAGAGAGACAAAGCCAAAAATGGTTTGCGTGAATGGAATCGTTACTAACAAGATAATGATCAATGCACCTATGAAGGTTGTCATTACTAACAACGGATTGCTCAAAAAACGCAGCTTCAGGATAGATTCTTTACTTCTACAATTAAACATATGCACAATAGTTGATAATCCCAATACAATAAATGTCATTGTTTGCGAAACCTCTATCGATTCTAGACGTCCAATTAGAATCGCGCCTAATGTGACGCCTGTAAAAACAATTGAGATTTCTACAATTTTTACCAATAACCCTTGCGCAAAAATGCTCGTGTATTTAGTGATAGGGGCTTCCATCATTGCTTTTTTATCGACTGGTTCAATGCTAAGACTCATTCCTGGGATTCCATCTGCAACTACTTTTATGATTAACAATTGAACCGCTGTAACAGGTGCTCCCCACCCAACGAGCAAGGAAATTAAAACGATTGTCAGTGCAGAAATGTTGCAACCTAACATCGCATATAATGATTTTCTGATATTGCTGTATACCCGTCGTCCTTCTTCAACCGCCTGAACAATCGTCGCAAAATTATCGTCTACTAAAACCATATCAGAAGCTTCCTTTGCTACTTCTGTGCCACCTCCCATTGCGATCCCTACATCAGCTGCTTTTAATGCAGGTGCATCATTGACACCATCGCCAGTCATAGCGACAATCTCATCGTTTTTTTGGAATGCTTTTACGATTCGAATTTTATCTTCTGGGGAAGTACGAGCAAAGACTCGATAGTCATCAATCACACGAGCTAATTTTTCATCGCTCATTTCATGTAAATCCGCTCCGGTCATTGCTTTTTTTCCATCGGTGAGAATTCCTACATCCTCTGCAATTTTCTTTGCTGTCAGTAAGTGGTCCCCTGTGATCATTACGGTTTGAATCCCTACTTGTTTTGCAATAGAAACGGCCGTATAGCTTTCGGGCCGAGCTGGGTCGATAATCCCAACAAATCCTGCAAACTCTAACTGACTTTCAAGAATTTCTTCAGTAAGACGTGTAGGTTTTTCATCGTATCTTTTATAAGCAACGCCCAAAACACGGTATGCTTGATTGGCCAACTCATCATGCTTATTCAAGTAGGCAGGGGTGTTCGCATCAATGAGATCCAAGCGATCAAAAGCCCCTTTTGTGACAGAAACATATTGGTCGTTTACTTTATATAAGACAGTCATCCTTTTTCGTTTTGAATCAAAGGGAACTTCATGAATCTGTTCAAAGGTTGAAGCGACTTTACCTAGTTCCTCTTTAGTGAAGAGCGATGCCAGTTTTTTTCTGATCGCCAACTCTGTTGGATTACTGGTTACTGTTGCATTTTCTTCCATCGAACTAGCAAGATAGAAGAGAAATAAGAGATTTTTTTCCTTCTCTTCTGTTATTTCTAAGCAGGAAGTCAGTCTATCCTTCATCATAATAACTTCTTTCACGGTCATCTTATTTTCGGTAATCGTTCCAGTTTTATCTGAGCAGATGATTGAAACACCCCCAACGGGTTCTACTGTTGAAGGAGTCCTAACGATGGTTTTCTTCAGTGCCATATTCCTCATCCCAACAGCTAGAGAGATTGTTACTACGACTGGCAAAACCTCTGGAATAGCAGCAACAGCCATTGATATTGCAGTCATGATACTGGTCTCTAAAGACAATCCTTTGCTGATTCCTATAGCAATCGCTAGAAAGCCAGAGAGAATAGCGATTAGGCCTAGAACTTTCCCCAGTTTTTGCATTTTTATTTGTAAAGGTGCTATGGTTGTTTCTTCCTTGCTTAATAAGCTCGATATTTTACCAATTTCCGTATTCATTCCTGTCTTTTCAACTCGAACGTTTGCTTTTCCTGTGACTACTAATGAGCCAGAAAAAACCAAGTCTTTTCTGTCCCCTAAAGAATCTTCACTAGAAGAAATATAGGTGGGGTCTTTTTCACTTGGTTCACTTTCACCAGTTAGAAACGATTCATCAACAAAGAAATTACTACTCGTTAAAAGCTTAGCATCTGCTGGAATACGGTCCCCTAATGCCAACTGAACAATATCACCAGGAACAATGTTCAAACTTTCAATCTCTTTTAACGCCCCATCTCTGAATACTTTACTTACGGGAACACTCATCTTATTTAATTCACTCATTGATTTTTCCGCATGTTTTTGCTGTCGAATCGACAAATATAGATTAAGAATGACAATTGAAAAGATGACTATTGGTTCCGTAAAATCATCAGGATGATTTTGAAAAGCAACATAACTAGATAAGAGCGTTGCAACGATTAAAATCAAGATGGTAATATCCTTCATCGACTCTTTCAAATAGTCATAAAAATGCTTCTCATCTTTGCTTTCTATGGAATTAAACCCATATTTTTCTAGCCTCATTTCTGCTTCTTTACTGGAAAGTCCCAACTGGTTAGGGCTCTTTCCGTTTTCTTTCAATTGTTCTTTTACCATCTGCCTATACCTCCTAAAACAAAAAAGAAGTCAGACAAACTAACCATAAAAGCCTAAGGTTAGTTTTTCTGACTTCAATAAGATTTATTCCGGCGAACAAATCTAATGTCATTATTTAAATTCCACCTAATTATTGCACATCCGAATATTTGGGTCAAGATTTTCACGATGACCGATCAATCAAAATGAGAGAATCGTATGCAAAATCGAGAAAAAGTACGTGTACATCCTAATCCTATAGACAAGAAGTTCGCCCTTACAAAATGATTTCAGGCTCTTCTTTACTTAGCACATAATCATCACCTGTTACGTTAAAATATTCTTGAATCAACAGACTTAACTCTTTGATTGCTTCATTTGCACGAGCCCGTTGCGTTTCATTGATCGACTCGATGAATAAAACAGCACGGGTGGTCTCTTCTGTTAACATCGTGCGTTGGGCTTCCCGCCAATTCAAGCATCGACAAATTGCACCTTTCTCATCATAGTAAATGACTTCCTTTTCCAAAGCTGGGGAATCAGTATCTGCACCTAAGGGAAAGAAAGATTCGCCACCTTTTGCAACGCCTAAATGAAGGTCGCCAACGATTGTATCGAGGTCTTCTCCGCCTAAAGGGACACCATATTTCAAGGAAATACTATTATAGATATCTACTAGGGGATTGATGGGAGAAAATTCTCTGTCTTGATTCACCCGTTTCAACAGTGCTTCGATGGAAGAGCGTACCCCTTTTTTCGTTTTAAATTGCTGAAAAGCACTTCGCCATTCTTGGATCACCTGGTTTTCACTGAAGGTGTCGGTCGTTAAGTAACGCTTTGCTTGTTCTTTACTATTTTTTAGCAAGTCAGTAAAAAATGTTTCGTGTGCAGCATCGGCAACATTGTTTATATGTTTTACAACAAGGCAGTTGATTTGGGCTTCTGGAAATAGTGCCCAAAATTCTTGATCGATCATTATTTTCTTCACTTTCTCTACACTCCTATTTAGTTTATTTGAACAAATTCATGTCCTTTATTTTTCAGGCTCTCTGTTTTTTCAGGAGCCACCCGAGCTATATCCTTTTTAACAAAATATCAGCTGCCTGTGCTTCTTTTCCTAGGGAGCATGAATGTACATTCAATCAGATCCAATCTCCCCAGTTGCGTTATTCGTTCAATAGTCTCTTTTGATCCCATTCTTGACGTTGACCCAATCAACTTCTACCGAAGATTTTATTTTTGCCAGCATTTCCGCAAGATTTTTTCTTTCTAAAGCAGATAACTGTTGAATCGCTACTTTATTTGAATAGTTATTTTCTCTTATGATTAATTGAACCGCTTGTTTCCCTTTGGCGGTTGTGTATAAGTGTTTGATTTTTTTATTTTCTTTGTCTGACTCTTTTAGAATGAAGCCATTTTCCTCTAATTTTTTTACCGCCCGGGACAAAGTCGTGCGATCAACTTTGATCAGTTCGGCTAATCGTTCAGGAATAATTCCTTCATTTTCAAATATACGAACTAAGTAAATGTATTGTCCTTTACTGAGTTGAACCTCTTTAAATTCAATATTAGCAATTGATTCCAACATTCTACTGATCGAACCTATCTCACGAAGTATATCCTCCACGTACTATCCCCTCCCTATCTAGCACTATAATAGCCCATTATTGTTGCATATGCAACAATAATGGGCTTGGTTTACTTTTTTACTCACTCTTAGAAAATGGGTGTATTGCATAAGCTTGTCTCAAAAAAGCAGGAGAATACCGAGAAAAACTTCTCTGTACTCTCCTTTTACAATCATTCCAAGTAGAAATACTATTCGAATTTCTCCTAATTTCAAAACCAAATTCATGAAGGTGATTGCTTAGACCAACAGGGAAAGCAAGGAGATTCGGCGTCCGACTGGTTCAATTTGCCAGCCCCATTCTGTCATCGGTAAGTAGGGATTTTTCACCCCTTTCGCAATGTTGCCACTGACTTTTTCTAAAAACTTTGACAAATGAACACAACGAGTCATAAAAAATAAAAACATGTTATTAATAAAAAAGAGAAAAAGAGTGTTTTCTCTTTTCCTCTTCCTATTCTACATAGTATTTAGTATAAGTTCTTTTCTTTAATAAGATACTTCGAAAGTAAGAAAAGAGCTATAGACAAGATAACTAAATAAAGCGATCCCACAATCCAAGTAGTATCATTCATAAAACCTTTCGATTGTGATATTACTGAAAATGAATCTAAATAGCTTAGTGGAATATATTGAATATACTCTTTTACCAAAGGATGATCTTGAATCAATGAAAATCCGTAGTAAACAAGTACACTACTACCTATTACAATAATGTTCTTTTTTATCAATATTCCCAATGCTATTAGCAGCATTGATATAAAAGCAAATACAACTAGACTATAGGTGATGTAAGAAAGCAAAAATAAAGAAACAGGAGTAATGGATAGATTATTAGGATCATTTCCAATAACTATTGGCGAAAGTGGTGAGCCAAATCCATTCATCAACCCTTGGATAATAAAGTTCATCAATGATAAACCTATAACTATACTAAACATACCCATCAATGAAACAACAAATTTCGATAAAAGAATATTTGCTTTCTTTTTGACCGTTAATGAATAAAGAAACCGACTTTTGTTTTCATAATCTCCGCTAGTTAAATCCCCAAAAAACACTAAAAGTAATAAAATGAAAATAACCGAAGACAAAAAGCTACTAGTTATTTCTCCTAAAGAACTCCAAGCTTTCACTGGAATATCCAGATCAGTATCTACTTCTATCTGATTATCGAAAATATATTGCAATTTCATTATTCTAGGCTTGGACGAAACGTTCATAGGGTCTACGTCGGGATGCTGATAGCCATCATCCATTTCATCTGTAAACTCTAAAATTGTTTTTTCTAAGGACCAATATTGATTCATATTTGATTGCTCTAATGCTGTTCTTTGCTGATAGATAATATTTAATATTTTATCAGTTTTCTCAATATACTCGCTAAGAAACTTTTTGTCTTCTTCGTCAATGCCTGAGTCTTCCATCTCAAGCTTTGCATTATCTTGTTCAGAAGAAATCATAGAAATACGATCCTCTAACTCAGGTAGTGTAGTATCAATAAAGCGATTGCTTAATTGATTGGTTGAGTATAACTGTACTCCAATTAGTAATACTGCAAATACGAGCATTGCTTGATTTTTTTTATTATTTATGAGTTTTAAAAATTCCAAGTAAATAATTTTTTTCATATAGCTTCACCAATATTAAAAACATGTTGTTCTAGATACTCTATAGAAATCTCTTCTTTACTATACTCGACGATTTTTTGATGAGTAAAAATCAAAATTTTGTCAGAGAGCTCAGTGACATCTATTAATTGGTGAGACGAGAAAAAGATAAGTTTATTTCCTTTTAGTTTATTCAATAACCGAATGGTTAATTTCCGATTTTTTGGATCTAATCCATTAAGAACTTCATCCAGTAACAAAATATCTGTGTCGAGACTTAGTGTCATTATCAATAAAAGCAATTGTCTCATCCCTAAAGAATACTTCTTTACTTTTTTCTTTAAAGCATCTGAAAAAGAAAAATAGGCGACATACTCTTTTACTAATTCTGGATTAAGATTGGGAAGAGCTTCTAAATGCTGTTTCCCCGTCAATTCTTGACTCAAAATTTTTTCATCTAAGAAAAAGGAAACTTTGCCTACTGCATCTGCTGTACTATTGATAGTCTGATCAAACACTCTGATTTCTCCCGTAGTCGCTTTGAAAATACCAGAAAGCAACGAGAGAAATGTAGTTTTTCCTACCCCATTTGGGCCAATACAACCGATAAGCGAATGCTTTTCAAATGTTAAATTGCAATTATGAAAAATCGTGGTACTACCAAATTGTTTACTCATGTCTCTAATCTCAATCATTGTTGTATCACTCCTAAAACTGGCTATTAAGAAAGGAAGGGGTGTCTTTTAAACGTTTATTTATCTATAATCGTAGATATAGTTTGTAGTAACAATCGCATGAAGTCCCGAATAGTACTTAGTCTTTTTCTCATCGACAGGGTGACAATATCTTGTATAGCGAATTGTTCTCCAATAATTGGTTGTAGAAGTAATACGTCCCAATATATCTAACACTTGTACTCGACTACTTTTTACAGTTACATCATAGTCGCAGCACTTGCAATGCTAGCTCCCGCAGCGAAAAACAATGAGGCAATAGTTATAACTAAAAAACCAACATTAACAACTTTTTTTATCTTATCCTCCTAGTAAAGCCCTTCCTTTTAATTTAATATATAGTAGGAAAACAAAATTGTCTATATTTTCTAACATTTTTAATTTAAATAAATCGATTCATTAAAATTAAAATCAATTAAATAATTTTAGATTTCAAACACATAGTAGCTACAGTTATTGCCTATGTACCGAGTACTTCCATCACATCTATATATTGACCCTCAAAAAACCAGAATAAGTCATCTGAAAGCCGACTTATTCTGGTTAATGATGATCTTTACTTTATTTTTTCGTTGAAAGAATTGTTTATTTCTCTTTCACTGCAACCCAAATCTCACTGTAACAATTTTCTAGACCTTCATCATAGTTTGTAAAAGAAAGCTCTGGGGCTTGGACCAATTCGTAGTTTGATGAGGGCAGCCATTCAGAATAGATCTTTCCCCAAGTATCTTGTAAAGTCTGAGGAAATGGTCCCTTATTTGGGAAAATCGCCCATTTGTGTTTCGCAATAGGTAGTTGCTCCAAATCATCAAAAAGATTTTCTTGTGTTGTCGCAAAACCGATGAAATGTGTTAGTTCTCCTGTTTCTTCCATCCTTCCTTCATCGAACGCGTAGGAAGCGTTCAACACCTGATTAGGATACATATTCCCTAATTTACGCATTTCTGTTCGTTGCTTTTCCGTCATTGATTGTGCCAGCTCTTGAACCACCTTGTTTGTTCCTTCAAATTGTATGGGAACACGCTTTGAGACACCCACTAAATTGAATGTGGGTTTTTCTTCAATTTTAAAATCCATTGAAACTCCTCCTTTAACATTAATATAAAAGGATAGTGGAGGAAAAGACTTTTGAAACTGATTTTTGATAATCTCGGAAGGCAAGAAGCCTGACCATTCTCGGAATGCTCTTGAAAATCCCTCTACGGACTGGTAGCCGTATTTAAAGGCTACTTCTGTTACGGATTCACCTTTGATTAAATCACTATTAGCCAATGCCAACCGTCGATTTCTAATATATTCTACTAATGAAATCCCAGCAATAAATGAAAACGTACGCTTTAAATGGTATTCAGATAACCCCATCGTTTTAGCAGCCTCTGCCAGTGAAATCTCTTGTGTTAATCGCTCTTCGATATACGTCATCAACCGATTCAACTCTTGAATCATTTCTTCCACCTCACCTATGTACTGATTCTATATAAGATTCCGTTATCGGACTTGATAAATGCTAGACTAATATTATCGGTTTCACCTATTGGAATGACGAATCGTTTAATCTCAAACTTCATGCACGTACTCCTATAAAAATAGTGCCTATTTCCAACTTGTTTTTCTTCAACACCTATTAAACACCTCCTTACTCACAATTGCTAACAGAATACTCGATAGATTTGAATGAGTCTAGAAGATTTTTTATGTTTTTATCGCTTCTCTCTGAAACTTCGTGGATATTCTTCCGGTAACGAACTGTTCTAAAATTCATCGTCTCCTATATTCAGCTGAACATAGATTTTGTTACGAGTTTCTATGCACTATATAGAATACTTTTCATAGAAATTTGTTCAAAGAAAAGAATGTCCAGAAAACAGTCATTTTCTGAACACTCTTTGTCGAAAAATTAAGAAGGTCAAAAGCTATTAAATTTCTGTCCATCATATAGCTGTTAAAAAAATCATGAACTGAAATTCTTATAAACACTTTTTTAATTATTGTTTTTTGTATATCTTTTTAGATGCTTTGCTGTGTATGAATCTTCTAACGTTAATAAGTCTATTGGATACCCTTGAAACAATACTTTGCCTCCAAAGTTCCCCCCGCCAGGTCCCATTTCGATAAGCCATTGAGCCTGACTAATTATTTTGAGATTGTGCTCTAGAACAATCAATGTATTTCCTTTTTGCAAAAGTTTATTCAACAATAATAACAGCTTGTCAATATCCGCCTCATGAAGGCCGGTAGATGGTTCATCTAATATTAGACAATTAGAAGTATCTTGAGCAATTATTTTTGCTATCTTTAAACGCTGAAGTTCTCCACCAGAAAATGTATCTAGCGACTGCCCCAACTTCATATACTCTAAACGAACATCCATGAGAATTTGCATCGTTCTGATCAATAAGCGATCATCAAACAAATCTACTGCTTTTCGAACTGATAATTGTAAGATATCGTAAATAGTGAAACCATGCCATAAAATAGATAAGGCTTCATCGTTATATCTTTTTCCTCGGCATTTCTCACAAACTTGCTCTACATCCCCCATAAAAGCTAAATCCATTTTTATCACTCCTTTGCCTTTGCACAGAGGACATGCTCCTGTACCGTTATAGCTGAAAAGAGAGGCACTTTTACCAGAACATTGCGCGTAGATGCTCCGAATCTTATCAAAGACATTTAGATACGTGAGAACATTTGAGCGAATGTTGCCATTTATCTGACTCTGGTCTAATATACTTGCTTCAGGATATTTTTTTTTGAAAAGATAGCGAATGAGTGTGCTCTTCCCAGAACCAGCTACTCCGGTTACAACCGTTAATGCTTGCTTTGGCAATACCACAGAAGCGTTTACAACATTGTGCAAACTAACCTCATTTAATTCGTAATAGGAAGAAAATTGTTGTCTTTGGGTATTAACGTTCAACTTATCTGCCAACGCTCTTCCAGTGATGGTGTTCGACTTCAGTAGTTCATCATAGGTTCCTTCAAAGGTGATATTTCCACCGCTATCCCCGGATCCAGGACCGATCTCAATAATATGGTCTGCAATTTGTATAATATCCGGATCGTGGTCAACAAGAACAACAGTATTTCCTTTATCTTTTAACCCCCTAATTATCTTTGCTATTTTTTGAATATCTTCTGGATGGAGTCCAATACTAGGCTCATCAAAAATATATAGAATATCACTAAGAGCACTGTTAAGATGCTTAACCATTTTTATTCTTTGGGATTCTCCACCAGATAATGTTAATGTTGGACGGTTAAGAAACAAATAACCTAAGCCAACTTCCTCCAAACTCTGTAGTTTCTTACTTAAATCTTTCAAAATCACCTGAACAGCAGAAGAATGAATCCCTTTAATAAATTTGCTTAGTTCAGGAATAGGCATCCTTACACAGTCTGCGATAGATTTTCCATTTATCTTTGCAGAGCGAACAAGTTTACTTACTCTAGTTCCTTGACAATTGGGACATTCTTTCACTTGCAGAATGTGATTTAATGGTGCACTATATTGCGTGCTCTCTTTTTCGATAAAATTTTTGGTAATTCTGGGAATGATCCCCTCATAACGTGCAGTTTTTGGCCAATTATTCGTAGGATTACTTGGAGTGCTGCCGAGATCATTTAGTAAAAGGTCCAATTCTTCTGCTAGATAATCTTTAATTTTTTTATTGTTATCGAAATTACCAGATTCTGTATACCTAGACAGGCGCCATCCTCCCGGTTGAAAAGTAGGAAATTGAATGGCTCCCTCTGATAAGGATTTGTCAAAATCGATTAACTTATCGACATCAATCTCTTTGATCTCACCTAATCCCTTACAAACTTCACACATGCCCTTGGGATTATTAAACGAATAATTCATAGAATATCCAATAAAAGGGGTTGCAACCCGCGAGAATAGCAGCCTTAAACTTGAATATATATCTGTTACAGTTCCAACTGTGGAACGTGCATTTCCTCCTAGTTTCTTCTGATTAATCACAATAGATACTGGTAGATTTTCTATTTTATCAACGATTGGTTGAGAATAGTGAGGTAGTAGCTGTTGGATATAACTCGAATAAGTCTCGTTTAGTAATCGTTGGGATTCAGCTGCTAAGGTATCGAATACCAAAGAAGATTTTCCCGAGCCTGAAACACCTGTTACGACAGTTACTTGATACTTAGAAAGTTTCAGAGAAAGATTTTTTAAATTGTTTGTTTTAGCTCCTTCGATAGAAATGAGATCATTCATCATACCTCAGCCTTTCCGTTTTAAGCGCTTCTAAATATTTCTTTGCTAGTTCAGCGAACTGCTCTTTTTCCTTCCGATTAAAAACTGCATTTGCGATTTCAGATAAGTGTGTATGTCCATTATCAATAGTTGTTAATAAATGACTTCCCTCTTTTGTCAAAAAAGTGAGTAGTTCTCGACCATCTGCATCATTGGGTTTCTGTTGAATATAATTCATTAATTTTAACTCTTTTAACGCCTTTGAAAGTTTTGTCCTACTAATTCCTAGCAAAACACTCATTTTTGATGGGCGCATCTCAGTTTCAGAATTTAGAATATTTAAAATATCATATTGAAGCCAACTAATTGTTTTAGGATTTAGTCTGGTTCTTTCCGCCACCAATTCACATTGTAAGTTTACTAATACCTCTTCTAAATTATTCATGGAAAACTTCCCCTCAAATTGATTTCTACTTGGAAAATATATCATTTGGGAAATCAGATGTCAAATAGGTAGTCTATCCATCTGACGTTTATCATTGTTGTGCGTTGATTCCTGCTTAGTCAAGCAGCCTCTTTCGTAGAAAAACGACAAGTTATTGGGATGGATAAAAAGGAGTCATGATCCAATGAATTTCTGACACTGGAAAACTTAATTATCGGAAAGTCATCAGCCCAAACTAAAAATAGAGTACTCAGAAAATAGATATTTCCAAGCACTCTATGTATTAAAAATCTTTCTTTCACTATCGAAGCAAATGATTTAACTCAAACGATCAATTTGGATCGCACCTTTTATGACAATCAATTTGAGCAGGACATGCGTACTTAAATTCATTTGTTCAACAGGTTTCCCTCGTTAACCATGGCTGCTTTTCTTAGTGTATGATTCTAAACTAAATTCAGTTTCTTCATAAGGAACATCTTCCGCATGTATGCGATTGTATCGCTGCTTAAATTTTCGAAACCCAAAAACCACTAACACTTTCCCGATTGCATAAAGTGGTATACCGAAAATCAACCCAAACATGCCGAAAAGTTCACCCATTATCCATAGCACAAAAATAATTGTTACTGGATGGATCACCATATGTTTTCCCATGACCTGAGGTTCGATCAGCTCCCCATTTAATAATTGAACAACGATCCAGACAATGCACAACTGAATGAACATCGTAGGAGACGTCATGATTGCAATGATTGCACAAGGGAAAAAGGCGACAACCGGTCCGATATAAGGAACGATAGCTGTTGCGCCAATAAGAAATGCTAAGCTTCCAGAAAAAGGCATGTCGATAATTAAGAAGCCAATAAAAGTCAATGTTCCTATGATCACACAAACGACTAGTTGGCCCTTTAGATAGGCGCCCACCTGATTTTCCATCGTCCGAATGATTTCTTTGACTTCATGACGTAATCTAGGTGGGAAGATACCTAAAGAATACTCTACAAATTGACGGTCATTTTTCAATAAAAAGAACGTGATGATCGGCACTGTCAATAACAACAATAGGACATGGGTAATCGTTGAAAATACTTGTGAAGCACCGAAAATAATATTACCCAGATACACGCCCACATTATTAGAAACTTGATTTATCCAATTCGCCAGAACCTCGAGTCCCTCATGATATGCTTGTTCATATCTAGTATTTTGTATAAAAGTTTCTATTACTCGTTCAGCTTCGATCAGATAATTTGGGAAATTTTCGATCAATCGTTCAAATTGTTGGATAAGTAACGGCAGTGCAAGGGCAGTTGACAAGATGAAGGCAGCAGTAAGTGTGCATAATGTAATAATAATACTCAGTACTTTTGAAAGTCCTAGCCCTACCAAAAACTTTACAACTGGTTTAAGTACAAAATATAAAACGAGCGTCATAATCAACGGAGGAAGAACCACCTGAAATACTTTAACTACTGGCTCAATCAAAAAGGTAAGATTTTTGAACAGCAATAGTGTTGCGCCGCCTATAAACAGGACCGCTAAGATGTATAAGAGTGTAGCCCCACCCAACATTTGTATCACTTTATGTTTCTTTTTCATTTCTTCTCCCCGTTCTTTCATTATCTAAATCAACCTTCTTTTCTTGTAAAGATTAGCTCACCCCAAATGTACCTTTTCATTTACTAATCTCCCGCACTTGAGGATTCGATGCGATTTGAAATGAAGACAACTTTTATTTAATAATCTTACCATAATTAGTCATGAAAATACCTTTAAGCTATATCTCTAGCCTAGAGGTGTTTTTCAGATTGATTAATGAGCTATCTTCTTTATATTATTTGACAACCGCCCTTTATTATTTTAGTATTTTCAGAACTTTTTATAATCATTCACAATAAATAAATTTTAATTATCAATGCGAAATCAGCCTCCCAAAAAATTATACCGTTAGCTTAAATGAACATAATAAAATGAGCTTAATCAAAAATGAAAAACAGGTGAAACATTAATGAATCAAGAACTTTAAAGTTTGCAATTCCTTAAATGAATTATTCTTATATTTAGCGACTCCTATTTTATCTAGACATAGATTTCATTGTAGGTTTCTATACACAATATCGAATAGTATTATTAGAAATTTGATTCAAAAAGAGTGTCCAGAAACGATCATTTTCTGAACACTCTTTCTTCCTCTTATCGATTACTTCTTTTACGTTTTTTAATTGCTACAAATACGAGTGTGACTAACAAAGCTCCGACACTACTTAAAATCAGTTGTCCTTTAATCTGTTGTCCAGTTTTTGGTAAATGATTATTTGAATTACCATTGTTCTTAGGATTATGCGCTTTAGTGTTATATACGTACACGACTTCTTCAGCTGCGTCACTGAAAGTACCTGAAGCATTATATGGGGTTTCTACTACATACCACCCTGGGATCTCTTTGGCTTCGCTTGTATATGGTAACCCTACTTTTCCGCTTAATACCGTTGGGTCTGCCAACTGATTCCCTTCGGAATCTTGATATTTCAC